>Ga0136643_10010379_pt1 | contig 13761 bp, 6 predicted proteins | sample TergutLab28metaG_FD_96883 | JGI IMG/M metagenome (GOLD analysis project Ga0136643, IMG submission 96883) | Labiotermes labralis P1 segment gut microbial communities from Petit-Saut dam, French Guiana - Lab288 P1 (version 3) (version 3) | ecosystem: Host-associated > Arthropoda: Insects >...
GCCATTATCTCCGTAACCGTTCAACTTTGGATATAGGTGTTTTGGGTTATATCGGTATACTTTAACATAAGGAACACTCTCCCGAAGTCTGGCACATTCCTCCTGGGACACCCTGTATATGTAATTTACAAATTATTAAAAATATCAAGATATATTTGACGGCTGCAAAGCAAATTAACAGCTGTATTATCTGAATGAAGTCTTTTTTTAAGTCTTATTTTTCTTCTTAAATCATTATGCTAGGGAGCCCACTATTTCTCTAAATGATATCTCCACTACCTGCTTGTTCGTCTCTGCGTTTTATATTCGGTTACTAATTTCTTAACTCCATTTCCGTCCAAAAGTCCTAAATGTGGATCGGTGGTCGACCCAGCTTCCAACAGAAATGTGTATCAGGCATACTACCTGTGGTAAAGGCGGCCAGTGCGTATGGCTGACAACCCTACCACTTTCATGTACCAACTGTAAAAACAGTGTGCGATCCTTACTTCCTGGAACCCTAAGAGCCTGTCCAAGCCTGCAATGGGAGAGCTTTACCTTTACTTTATGAGGACAAGAGCATTTATCGGTGTGTTTAATTTGTGGAAATTTATTAGCATCTATATAGCATTTAAGAAGACGAAGACTTAACTGGGAAATAATATTAATGACATTACGCAACCAGCGTGTGAATTTATCTCAGTATTTAACCAACTTGATGCACAAAATTTGTTTCACAACAAGTTTCATTTCATGCTTCTATATGTTTCGAGCACATGTGCTCATCATCAGGAGGTCAAAATTGCATTACACAGCCTCTGGTATCAACACAACTATAGGTGTGTTGATACCAGATATATATACTGAGATGCATGGTTAACAAAACGTCAAAATCAGCGTGTGGATGTTTATAGTCAAATCACCTTAGCAGGATATTTCAAAATGTGTTTATTTATATCAGATCATAACCGGTTGCCTACATTCATTCACATTTGGCTACTTGATGATCTGTAGGTCTATTTAAAGAACATCTTAGCTACGAGTCCAATAACCGCACAGATAAGAACAAATCCTTTTATATGAATATTTATGTCCCTGTGAATGATTAATGGTGTTACGTGACAAGAAGTTTATTTTGTGAGAGTCATGAAACCGGTGCTGCACCGACAAAAGGAGGTACATCAGCTTCCTCAGTGACTTTCAGAGAATAAAAAAAAAAGAAGCTTGAAAATAGGCATTCCAAATTGGTGAGCTGGTTTCAGAGTTAATTTATTACGGTAAAACACGTTTCTATCCATACAACAAATCTGTGATGCGAACAGGATTGTCTAGCGAATTCTGTGCTGCCCTTACAGGACAGACGACTGACATAGGGCCTATTTGTGTTTTATTCAATCGTATCTTAAAAGTATGAGGTCTAGAAATATAATACAGGATCCATTCTTTTGTATTGGTACTAAATATTGCAGAAGTGCACACATTTGCTTCGCCAAGCATGTCTGTCTGTCTGTCTGTCTTTCTTTCTGTGTCTGTCTGTGTCTGTCTGACTGTCTGTCCGTCCATCTCTCAGAAATGTTAAACAGATTCACTTACATGGGCGAACTTCGATAATTCTTCAGTACTTTCAAATTCTGTTTAAAATCGGAAAAAATTGAAACAATTTATAGGAATATCCACACACGTTTGTGGGTCATTTCGATCTTTAAGTTCTTTATCGAAGCGGAAACGCTTTTGAACACAATGCAATACGCGGAGGGCAATGTAGATATTGTATTTGCGGGAAACTGAATACATGTTTTTCAGGATTTATTAATGAGTTCGTACAATTGCTCATTTAAGCTCTAAATTCAAAAGCAATTTCCTGTACGAAAGACATCATTATGAAAGTTATTTCAGTTTGCCGGTAAACCACCCTTCAACGGCTGTGACAGACACTTCAGTGTCTGCTTCATGTCAAAACTTCATATCAGAGCTACTCAAAGACAAAATGTACGCAATGAAAGCACATCACAACGTGATAGGACCAGCCTAGACAGCACAACTTCTATGAAAGGAAGTAGCACACACCACAGACCGCATTCAGCACGGTAGCCCTTCATTTGTTCCGGGTTTACGTAAAAAATTATATATCACTGGTTGAATGGAATATTTGAAGCACTGGTTGAAGGAGAGTGACAGCAGAAAAATGAAAAACATGTAGAAGAACAAATTTCAGTGCCAATTTGACCGCCTCAAATCTTACATGTACTGACCTACGATCAAGCCCTGGATTCAGCGGTGACAGATCGTAGACTAACCGTCTGATCCAAGGCACTACCTCGAATAAAAAAAAAAATATTACGTAAACAGAAATTTGTTCCTCTGTATCCTATGAAGGCATAAGAGAAAGCGGAGGTATAGCTCCACTCTTTCTTACACTCGACACTAAACGGAAATGAGTGTTGATGCTTTACCCCTAATTAATAGTGAACAATGAGTTCAGAGAGTGAGGAAGGAGACGGTTGTGAATGAATTTAATACATTTGTCACCTTCCTAAATAACCGAGGAAACCACGAAGTCTTTTGTATACAATACACACACGTTTTCCTTGTCCACGTTTGAACCAGGTATATGCGGCCAAGAAGTCCGAACCTCTACTGTGTGCCCTTAAACACAATAACACAGAATTCTAATATTTCTTTAACAGACGTTTTACTATGTGACGTTTACACTCTCTTTTCTATCTAGAAAATTCTGGACTCGAATCCTGGCCAAAAAGAAGCTCTGACTAGTGTATTACTTGTTATTTCGCCGCACGTCCCAAACAAACGAATGTGGCTCAAATCAGTGCCTTCTCATGCGTTCAAGAATGCCGTTCGGTTCTCACAAGAGCGGAACGTTTCCGATAATATTTAGTATTACAGAAATATCATGCCTGGACGTTTTTACGTTGAATGAAACAAAAACGTTGTGCTCAAATGTGGTGTAGTTGTTAGTTATATTTCGCATTCAGAATTTTGAAGTCGACACTCGTTTCATATCCAGTATCATAACATTCTATAGCGTTCTGACGATGATAGCTTATATCACAGTTCGTTATACAGGCATTATTCCTTTCTCGGGGATAGAGAATAGTTCTGTGGAAGGAGCCAAATAGCGCCTCCCCACCTTTTTGCCGCAAGACGGAAACACGTGCCGCTTCCAAAAGGTTGTTGTCAGCTTTTGTACTTTGAAAGAATGTGCGAAAAATAAAGGTCTAAAATATGAGTGGTTTCCAAGGTTATTCTAACAGTACCTCAAAATTGGACATGACCTCTTTTTCAAATAATTTTACTTTTACAAGCTTCCTTCAATTCGGCACTACATAATCAATTTACAATTGCAAAATCATTAGCCCACTAATGGGATGTTGTATTCGTATACTGCAATTAATGTAAACTTAAGGATCTCGACATCGCTTCCACAGATTTATGGGGTTTTCAGAATGAAGGACGACAGTTTTCCAAATATTCCATCAACCGAAAGAATTTTGCAATTTCTCTTCTGTGTTTTCTGTAAGATAAAAATTAAACTTCCATACAGGCTGCTTTTAAGCTCATGTTTGTCTTAAAGCAATTAATTCTAGGCGCAATTTACATTGCTTATTAGAAAACAACTATATTTTAGTTGAATCCATCATTTCATAACATAAAAAAAACATTTTTATCTTAGTAATTAACCAACTTGATGCACAAAAATTTTGTTTTACAATAAGTTTCATTGCAAAACAAAATTTTGTGCATCAAGTTGGTTAATTACTAAGATAAAAACACTGAGATGCACGGTCAGGAAAACATCAAAATAAAAAAGTCAGTCACCTATTACACGTAAGTCAATGAAGTTCAGCCGCAGTTTTCTGCACGTATCAGTAGTACATAGTGGTGACAATCATGAATAAAAGAATAATCTCCTCAACAAATTTCTCCACATAATCACATCTTCATATAAAGTTGTGGCATTTAGTAATGACCTCTGAATAAAATTCCAAAGAATGGGAAGTATTCCTCAATCAGGAGTGCCATTTACAGCAACTTTAAGTATAAACACGTAAAAAGAACCTCAAAAGCTATAAATGTGTGAGAGATTTCGGGCTTCCAGCGCAGTGTAGTTGAAGTCTGCGCAATTTTGGGATTTTGAGCCAGTGTTTCTCAACCGCCGGGCCGCGGCCCGCTACCGGGCCCTGGCATCAATTATACCGGGCCGCGAGAGATTCTCCTGGAATTGATAACTAATTTAAACGTAATTTTATATTTGTCAATATGCCACAACGTACACATAATTATACTAACTCTTTATGATTATACCATAATTAATTATTAATTCTAATGTTAGTTTAATGTACGAACTTAAAAAATTTGAAAGGTACTGGCGAGTAAATCTGTTGGGACCGGGCCCTCGTCTTATGAAAAAATAATTTACCGGGCCGCGGTCTCACAAAGGTTGAGAAACATTGTTTTAAGCAGCTTTAGTTGGTAGTCGCTTACGGGCGTCTCGGGACAGTCCATGGGTCCCATCTTCAAGGACAAAGCATTGCCAGCACCGAATGGAGGGTAATAGTGTGTGGCATTACTTCATTACGAGTTCTTAAAAGTCTGGAGAATCGCGAAACACGGGCTGAAAATGTCTTACTTCTGTACTTCTATCTTCGCCGACGTTTTGGCTGGCAGAAGCAAGATATCTGACTCAAGGGCTGATTATAACGATCGAGCGCGGAAAGCAAAACCAAGTCTTTCTGCTCACCCGTCCTTCAGGATGTCAAGTGAAGTTGCATTCTGTCAACTTTGACTTCCGTGTCTGAAATATTACAAGAGTCTCCTCGCCGCACACACGCATGCGCCACAATAACATTGACTGCGGAAACAACGAAATATTCTAGAAAGAGCATAAGCCGTGCGGAAGAGGAGGGCCACCCGTTTGCGGTACGTGGGCATCATAACTCTACAGAGCGCAGTGCATTAGGTCTATACACCAACCACTTATTTTTAGATTACTGACAACTGGGATGAGACGCCGTGTAGTCGGATAAAATTTCACCGATATTTCAGAAGAATATGTTGCTCCTTGATCAGGGCAGACGTTTTACCGACTTCAGAGTTTACAAAACGTATAATGAAATAGAATGATGATGATGATGATGATGATATGCACATGACGATACATGACGTAAGAGTGAAAGTTTAGTGGCGATGAGTTACTTGAAGGAAGTGTAATTTATAAAGATGCTAGCAGTAACACAAACATCTCCTACATCGCAGTATGTCAGCTGCTTCAAATACGGCATGCAGATATACAGTCCACACACCAATACAGGACGCTAAAATTCAGGAAACCAGCTCAGTTGTGTTACCGTATGCCAGGATGTATTTTGAATTATGGACTGTTGATAAGGTGAAAGGTCGCGGTGATGGTGTATATGCTGCAACGCACTATCATGGATACTGTTTGTAGGGTTCGGGGAAAAGCAATAAAATGGTGCTGGGTCATTCTGTGTTAGGAAGGAGAACTGTACAGGAAGCAACAGCGTTAACCACTCCAATGCAAAAGGAATCACGTGATATTTTCATATACCATTGTAACCTATAATCGTGTATTATTAAGTTCGAATTCGTACCACATTTACTGATTTTCTGATAAAAATGTAGACGTTAAATCATGCCGTGTCATCTCTTGCAGTCATATTTAATGAGTATGTTATGCAATCTTATATCAATATAACAATACGCAAACGCATATTGTTATAAACTGTAGCCTTTCACTACTACAATCTGTACTCATGCCAAAAGTAATTAGGCTTTTGATCTGTAACAAACCACGATTATTTTGACGTTTTACTGACCGTGCATCTCAGTAAATTTATCTCAGTAATTAACCAACTTGATGCACAAAAATTTGTTTTACAATCAGTTTATTTCAAGCCTCTACATGTTTCGAGCACATGTGCTTATCATCAGGAGGTCAAAATTGCATTACACAGCCTCTGGTATCATCACACCTATAGGCGTGATGATACCAGTTGGTTAATTACTGAGATAAACCACGATTATTTTCAATCATATCTTGACACTAATATTTGTAATCACAGTTAACTTTCATAAAATGTAATTTCACGTACTCCTACAAACTCGCACAGTGTGTCGTCAGTTATTTTTCCGAGTATGGTTACTTGCAATCAATATCTTTTACGCTAAAAACTGCGTCCAAATCACATCAGAGAAAAAATAATGAACTTTAAGATAAGCACTTTATAATGACAGAGAATCTTAAATTGGTGCGATTCTTCGTCGATAAAGCAAGCACAGAGACTCCTCACTCCAGCGCATTTCGTATTCTCTCTTTCATTGCTTAGGAAATACGTTCTATCAAAAAAGAAAAAATTGATATGGAAAAGCATAGGAGAGGCGTGAGAGGAAGGTGGATACACGTAGGTGCTTCTGAATAAATTACGACTTAAATAGTGTTCTTAAAGTAAATATTTGGGCTGGAGGAAATTAAAGATGTGGGCTAATAGTGGCAGCTAGGGCGCCGTATTTAACTCTACACAGGATGCATCCTTAGATTATAATCTAATAAACTGCGTATTTTCATTAGTAAACCGTCTGCAGAAACTAAACTAATTAACTGATATGAAGTGCAGTAATGGTCAGCCTAGTAACTCATTGTACAGTCTGTTGAATAATAATGTGAATAATTTTAAACTAAACACGTTTTACGGAGTCAACAATACTGGAAAAATCACTTTGACATTCGGAAGGAAAAATCTGACAATTCAAACTTTCAGCTGTGATCTTGACACATAGCCTTTGCATTGATGAAAGCATGTGTTATAACCCTTAAGGAAAGCCAAGTACTGAATATCTGATTAAAGAGGCCTACATGTGTCGTGCGTAGGATTCCGTACGTGGAAAAAATAGAGAAGACAACGGCTCTTCATAGTACATGGAAAACAAACTCATATACTAAATTGTTTGTGTGGGCCTAGACTTAAACTGACCACGCAATAAAGGACGGGCTTGTCACGATATCCCCTTTCTGTAATTCTTCAACATGAAATTTCCAATAACTTTCGATCTTTCCATGCTCGAAAGAGACACAATATTCCAGAAAATTCAAACGAATCTTTTAATTTGGTGATGGGGACGTCCGCTAAAATTGTTGGAAGGTTTGTTTTACACAGATTGTTTTACAGTTCGATAAAGAATGCTTTAATAATAATAATAATAATAATAATAATAATAATAATGCATTTTAATTTTAATTACGCTTAATAAACGCTAAAGAATAATAATGCGTGTGTTCTGTATCACTACATATTTTATTTTAAACTCACACAAAACTCGACCAGCAAAAACAAACTGAGACGGAATACCTGCAACACTGCATCTTTGCAACTTCTCCTTGTGACTGACACTCCATTCTAGTTACCCATTAAGAGCCTAAACATGCCGGAGGAAAACTGCAGACAGTTAGGTTTATTGTAAAACAAAGTACATTTGTAGCTTTAGATAACAATTGGGCTGCACAAACAGGTACAGCATTTCCAGTATTTTTAGTTGAGCTGTATTCACGGAAGTTATTTTCTTTATGCAATATACCAGCGCGGATTTAAAAATTATATTACCGTAACACAGTACTCTTAATTGGAGTTATTACTGTTCGGCTCTTGAATAAAAGAATTGTACCTGTCTGGATGAACACTTTCATTACAATTCAGTTACTATAATTTAAACTAACAAATGCAATAATATAAACAGCCAACTAACTACATGCAACAATAACAAATTTGGTTGCTAATTACAATCAGTTCAACATGTTTCGGGCGATAATGTCGCCCATCCTCAGGAGTACTAGACTGTGTTTACAGCTTGTGGTACATTCCACCGACGATGGTACCTGCAGGCAGCATCGTCGGTGGGTCGGTACTGCCTACAGTCTAGTGCTCCTGAGGATGGGCGACATTGTCGCCCGAAACATGTTGAGCTGATTGTAATTAGCAATAAAATTTGTTATTGTTGCATCTACTTGGCTGTTTATATTATTGTATCAATGACGCACGGTCACACAATCACCAAAACTAACAAATGCACACAATGATATCGTCGTAACTCTAATATAATTGTGTGCGTTTGTTGGCTTAATTACAGTAATGTTATTTTTAAATTTCAAATATTCTCACACGGATGTAATAGTAAAGACAGAAGAAATTTACCATAAGTGTGAATGACAAAAAATTGCAAAACAATAAAAAATCGGACACGAAACATATAGGTGTGAAGAGTGAGACAAAATTTTATATATATATATATGAGCGGGCACAGTCAGATAAAGGCTTGTTTGCAGTAAAGTCTATGAATTATGATGTCTGTCGGCAGTTCAACCCGCAGAACACCATAAACAACGTGACAACAGTGAAACTACAGCTGACAGAGTCAATAACCCTAACTCTTATCCGAAATCTACTTGGAAATATCTCACAGGGAACTTAACCCACACCAAACTCTCACTTCGGAAAGCACAACCCACGTTTCACTGAGTTTCATTGGTTTACGGGGGCTAGAATATACACTTCCACCCTTCTTCTTTGTAGCACCATGTATTCTATTGGATGAGAACAAAAATATTTTTAAAACATCAGCTACTTCCTTCTTCTAACCGGAAGATGGAGGCAGCACTTTTTTTTACCGACATGTTGGTAGCTACGTAGTTGTTTTCTCGTTGTAAACTTTGTGAGTTCCGTATTACAAAATAAAGCATGCCTTCCAATAGAGGTCAGCATGGCAAGGTTGACGCATCTGAAATAGGGTTGAACCTTGTACAGAGTGGCAGGGTTTCCGAAACGCGAAACTAGTTCTCCGATACACAACATTATCACTTGAAAGCAGAGTGGCTGGTTTCGTATGGGCTGATATGGCGATGGTCAGCGGAAGAGAACTTCCACTGTTCGTAACAGCAAAGGGGGGCTGGAAGGGTTGGTAGTTGAAATAGAGTGCAGGCTACTATAGAGGGGTGAAAAATCCAGTACTGAAAACCACAAGCAGGTCAGGGCGGCCTGGAAACAAAGAGAGATCTACAGCTGGTACAAACAAAACTGTAACACTTTCTCATTGTTCTTGTGCGCAGCACCACTCAGCTATGTGCACGGGAAGCAGTAGAACATTTCGCGCGCGCACACACACACACACAAACACATCTTGCACTACAGCACACGAGCTGCCTTAAGAGTTACAAATTACAGATCCAATAATAAAATTGTAAGTTTTATGTATATACAACACTGACAGATGTGTTTGTAGAGATCCAAGTCTCTTTGGATGTTATGCCATGTTGGCCAATAAATAGATCCGGACGATTTTGAGGGGAGGGGTTCACTGCCTCCCTCTTAAAAGACAAAACAGAACCAAGACTGCTATACCCTGGACGAGGTAACGCGACACATATCTACAGTACGAGCCTTTATTCAAGACGCCGTTCCAAATGAATTTGACGTTCACTTAAATTAGGGGTTATGTTGGAAGAGTATCAACTAATTCCAAAGTCCCATAACAAGTGTATATTTTCCATAACTCAACACTTTGCTAGAAACCGTTCCTTGGTTTCATAAAACCAAAAAATGAGTAGACACAACCAATTACATGAATTCAAAATTTACAATAAATTATAGAACACCTGTAAATGTAAAATGTACCGCTATTTCTGACTCACAAGACAGCCTGTTTTATGTCAAAGTTAAGGGAAAAAAATGTTTAACGTCAAGTGAATAAAAATTCCTAATTCTAAACTCAAAAGTAAAACTATAATCTCATTAAATTCCCTATACATATATAACAAAAATACTGATGAATTACGTAAACTCGAGTATACTCTGTTGAAGTGAAGATAACACAGAAGAACCTTCTGAACCTCACATTACGTGATTACGTATTAGGATTATTTATGTCAAAAATACTTATTAATAAGAGGTGTGTGTGTGTGTGTGTGTGTGTGTGTGAGCGTGAGTGTGTGTGAGTGTGTTGTGTGTGTGTGCGCGCGCGCGTGTACGTGTAAAACAAAAAAATGAAATGTAAACTTCTGCTACACGACTCGAAACTAAATATCTGAATTATACAAAACCTTGTTAGAACTCATTCGAGAAATTTTAGTCAATTTATAAATAATTTAGATGACGCCCTGAAATATTCACAAATCCAAAGTCTGAGTTTATGTCTTTTGGTGACAAATACAGTTTATCTCTAAACAATTATGGTAAAATATTAACATCATTACTAAAAAATATAACTTTGTCGCAAAGAGTTACTTTTGCGACAATAATTCAAAATTAATGGATTACTGGAAATGATAAAATTTTTGTAGAGAATAGAACACTAAATAAATTTTATGCATCTTCCATAGCAAATGACCTCACACACCACAATGGGAAATTAAAGACAACTAACAATATATAAGCAGGAAAGAACAACACCATTGGAATAAAGAAACAGATAGTAGACAAGGAAACAACCACCTAAATTATTCAGCTTTTTCTTCTAAAATCCGAAATGTCTGAATATTCTTACAAAAACAATGACATCGGCAACTTGTCTCTATCATTTTTGTATACGAGGTACGTTTCTAAACATATCTGAAGCCATTTTTTCAATTAAATGTAGAGACATGCCTATAGGCAAACGAAAGAATGGATTACACAAGGAATAAAAATACACGAACATAAAATGAGCTTATTCATTCGTACAGTAAGCGTAACGATCCACTAGATAAATTTCATTTTGAGCATCGTACAACCCTGAGTAAAGTTGTAAAGAAACTAAAAACAGCATTATATTAGACTTATACGAAAAACCAATAACAAAATGAAAACAACACTGGAACACTGTAACAAAGAATCAACAGCAGTACTTTCAAACCAAACAGATGTCCTGCCTTCTTATAATGAATGAAAGAATAATGGACTAGGAAGATATATCTGATGTCTTCATTATTTTCTTCTAAGCGTTACGGAATATTTAATTTTGCGCCTAAGGGGAAGGAAGATTCTATTTTATGTTAAAAATCATTTCCCAAAAACGTTCCAGGTATTAAAGCTATTCCAACCACAGCAGCTGATGTAGCAATTATATAACTGTTTCCTTCATAAAAAACAAACAAAAGGTTGTGATGAAATAAAAAGTACATTTTTATAAATGGCATTCATCTCTCATTAGTCGCTCATTAATCTATATTTGTTATCCAACACTAAAATGCATATTTTCCCCGCACGTCGTGTAATTTCGATACAAAACAACCGGTTAAAAAACGAGACAAGGATAACATTTCAGATCATAGGCTCCGTTCCCCAAGAATACTTCATAACAACATATTTACGTAACTTTCGAACAATACTTGAAGCCCTCATTTGTTTACCAATAACACTTTAGTTCCAGGAAAATCCGGTTTCAGGAAAGGGCAAATGCTAAAGACGGACCGTCGAGCTAACAGAAAATATCACACTTTAAAATCCAATATTATTACGTATTAAATTTTAAAGTTTTATTTCGTACCGCGAAGTGAACACATTGTTTCATAAAGACCAACGCTGTGTAAGGAAATAATCGTCGTTGTGCTTCAAGTTCCATAAAATGTACACATACAGCATGTGGGCAATATGTGGACGTTTGGATGTTAAAACTGGTATTACGTGCAGTTACCCCAGCGATCTAAAAGGTTCACGCAAAACGAATATTGGTGAGATTTTCCACGATTTGTCACAGGCTTCTATCCATTTAAATCATAAAATCTGTCAGCGAATTCCGTTTTTATGATATTACAGGAACTGATCGAATGATCCTTCAGTAAACTGCACCTCGTTACGCGGTTAGATTGAAGTTTCCTAAAAACAACACAACCTCATATTCATTAATTTTACCTATTTCAGTCCATCGTAACGTTCGAGTTTTGGGTACTTCGTTCAAGAGAAAAGAGAAGTGTGTTCTAAATTTTTCGTGAAAAACTTATGAATGAATGCTGAAATTTGTTTCAGAGATTACAGATTACAAACAACCAGGGAAAATTTTTAAACATAGTCATCTGTAATAGGTAAAACAATCCCTGAACAGGCCTGGACAGACCTTGAGTGTTCCAGGAGGGTTAAACTCTCAGATTTCAATAAAATCGGCCCATAAATGTTGTAAGGTTGTCAACCCTACATGCCTGCCTTTACCTCAGGAAATATTCCTGATATTCATTCCTGTTAGAGGGTCATAGTGTGGCCGGAAGGATTATGTGAAAGAAAAATTTCAATGACAGCATCGGAAATCGAACCCATGACCTGCCAGCTTGTAGCGCAGTGCCTCAACCAAATGAGCTACTACGTGCCCATAGTCATCTTTAATCAGTAATAATATAGGGAATAAATACCATCTTCACAGACCAACTGCAAGCTTTTCGTGTTTGTTAGAAAGTGCGTATTCTGCTACCATCAAATTTTTAACGTCTTACCACACAGTAGCGCATCTTTCTTGAATAAGAATGTAAAAAAGGTATTTGTAGAAAATAACCACACTCCTTTTCTGTTGAGGAATATCTGCTGTATAACAATGGCTCATATTGCTGTAGACTTCGTGATACTGCTTGCATTACTGCTTCTGCATGTTTGATATTTTTATGGCTTAATCAAATACCCGTATTTTGACTCACACCTGTACCCATGGAATATATACGCTATACCTACGTATACACTATGTATGTATGTATGTATTCGTTAATATTCGGTTCTTTATCAGCATAAAAATCATATATCATTAAATTTATCATAATTATTTTAACTAAGAAGGGTTTATTTAATAGATCAGCCGGGCCATGAGTGGTTTAGTAAACTAGGCTACGGTGTTGACAACTGAGGATCGTAGTTAAATTCCCGGTAGAAGAAACACATTTAATTCTCCTATGCAATTGGTACCAGATGTTCTTTCCTCCGGGAGTAAAGTGTAGTGACCAGAACGCGAAGTTACCACACGTCTGATTTACTGCCGAGTTTAAGAATAAGAGGAGCTATATCTCTAATCCCCCACTGTCTTCATGGCGTGCACATAGATAAACTTAAGCCCTCTTCTACTTAGCACAAGACACTGCATCTCACATGTATCTCCACTAGCACGACACACAGAATATGTTTAGAACGTGCACCAACTGTTGTGTTCCTAGGACTTTTTGGGTTGACCTAAATTGCAGCAAATTTCAACACATCAAGCAAGAACCATGCATTTATAATGTAAATACGATGTGCGTGTAACAAATTCTGGTTTCGTTTCTCATCTGTTGACCCTGCCGATGTATTAAAACGTCATTAATTTTACTTAAACCCTCGACAGACCGAACGGAACAAGTGTGGAGTGTCCAACATTTCCCTGCTGAACATTAACACCACTGCACAACACAACACAAGCAATTAAAGCCACAAAACGCCTTAACTTTCGAAGTAAAAAATGGAAATCCTTCAGGTTCCGTCCTAAATGAAGAATTATCATGAAGTGCTACCTAAGAAATGAGTTCCCGAACCGCAAGTGCTACAGATACTCAGATGTAGTATTTGTTACTTGCATTACACTTATTTAGCATTAGAATATATTACATACCTACTAAATTTATAATATTTATCTTACTTCATAGTAAAATATACAGGGTGTCCCAGGAGGAAAGGACCTAACTTCGGGAGAGTGTTCCTTAGGTCAAACTATAACGATATAACCCAAAACACCTATATCCAAAGTTCAATGGTTACGGAGATATCGGCC
>Ga0136643_10010380_pt1 | contig 13761 bp, 10 predicted proteins | sample TergutLab28metaG_FD_96883 | JGI IMG/M metagenome (GOLD analysis project Ga0136643, IMG submission 96883) | Labiotermes labralis P1 segment gut microbial communities from Petit-Saut dam, French Guiana - Lab288 P1 (version 3) (version 3) | ecosystem: Host-associated > Arthropoda: Insects >...
GGTTGGTGGGGATGTAGTGTAAGGAAAAAAAAAAAAAAGAATAAATTGGTGAAGAAAAGAAAAAAAAAAAAAAAATAAAAAAAAAAAAACAAACCCCAAAAAGGGGTGGGGGGGGGGGGGGGGGAAGCAAAATAACGAGAATTTTTTTTAAATAGTATATTTCTCTGAACATTTTCATAATTTAATCGCCCTCAAAATACTCTCCTTGAAAATCAATACACTTGTCCCACCGCTTTTTCCATTGTTCAAAACAGTTCTGGAACTCTTGCAAAGTGACAGCCTTAAGTGCCTCCGTCGCTTTTCCGCCTCACCTCCTCTACATTCTGAAAACGCTTTCCTTTAAGGTCCCTCTTCATTCTTGGAAACAGGAAAAAATCGCAGGGTGCCAGGTCCGGGGAGTAGGGGGGGGGTGCGAAGCTGTTCTTATCCCGTTTTTCGTGAGAAACTGCCGCACGCTCAATGCTGTGTGGGCGGGAGCATTGTCGTGATACAGAAGCCACTCACCTGACCGCCACAATTCGGGGCGTTTTCTTCGCACAGCATCACGCAATCGCTTGAGCACTTCATGGTAAAACTGCTGGTTAACAGTCTGACCTTGTGGTACGAATTCAAAGTGGACGAGCGCTTTGATGTCAAAGAAGCAGATCAACACGGTTTTCACATTTGATTTTACTTGCCTCGTCTTTTTTGGTGTCGGAGATGATGCACTTTTCCATTGACTTGATTGTTGCTTAGTCTCCGGGTCGTACCCGTAACACCATGATTCATCTCCTGTGATGATTTTGGACAAAAAGTCTGGATCAGTTTTCAGTTGGTATTTCATTTCACGGCACACATCCAAACGATTGGCTCTCTGGTCCTCCGAGAGCAAGCGAGGAACGAATTTCGCAGCAGCCCGTTTCATGTGAAGTTCTTCTGTTACAATTCGTTGACATTAGCTCCAGTCAATGCTTCCAACTCGTCGATTGTTCGACGACGATCAAACATTATCGCATCGCGAATTTTTTAATGTTTTCGTCGGTTGTGCTTGTTGAAGGACGCCCAGATCGCGGTTGGTCTTCAAGTGACATGTCACCACGTTTGAACCGAGAAAACCATTCGTAAACCCTTGCCTGGTTCGAAGCTTCTTCTTTAAAAGCCTCTCGAAGCATTGTGACAGTTTCTGCTGCTGTTTTCCCCAAAAGGAAACAAAACTCGATGCAGACACGTTGTTCTTTTTAAGTCTGCCGTCGAAAAATACAAGAAAACAATGACAGAGGCTCAAGAAAAAAAAAATCACACGGACCCTATAGACCTTTCCTCAAGGACGCCGCTTGGCCAATTGATGCGGAGGGCAGTTACGTACACGCACCAAGCGGGAGCAGACGGAAGTACCGCCCCTCACCCCTTCAGAAAAAAAATTCTCGTTATTTTTGGGTCCCCCCTCGTTCATAACATACACATACATAACACATAAATACATACAGACGTACATACATACACATATATGTATACGTACGTACATGCTTACAGACACGTAGACACGTACGTACACACTAGTCTCCCCATTATCTGACCTAAGTGGGACCGATAAGTGGTCGGATTACAGAAAATATCGGGTAGTGCGAAAATTCTTTAAAAAAATGGTCTCCGAAAATTCTGAGTCCGTTCTACTTTCTTCTGGTTCTTGTACGAAGCTGGTTGAGCAGTAGGAGCTGGGGTTTTGAAGCCCCGTGTTTTGTTTTTGTCTCTCCAGTAAGTGCGAATTCTGTTTGCGCTTGCTGGCGCAGCACATAATTGTGAATATTGCGTATGGCTGTGTCGGATAATTGGGACCCCACTGTATATATAATATTGGCACGCGTGTATTGGCGAGGTATGTCGGGTAGGCTGGCGACCTCCCAATCTCCGGAAAACCGACTTACTGCAGTATTGGGACGCTGGCGTCCGACGGGCCGGCGATGCCACTATCCCCCACCTCCACCCCTCTCTAGTTACCGTCGCCAAACATCGAGTTCCAATTTGGCTTTCTGAGGCCTGGTGCACTGTCCGCATCAGACCTACCTTAGAAATCGGGAACCAAGATGGTTAGTCTGTATAGTGACCAGACTGCGGTCTGCATGATCGATTCCCGGCAGTCTCAAGAGATTTTTCTCGCTCAATTAGTGCCCAGACCGATTCTGCTCAGCCTCCTGTTCGTTGGATACCGGCAGCTCTTTCTTCGAGGGTAAAGCGGCCGGAGTGGGATGCTCACCACTTACGTCCGTCTAGTGCGGAGGTTAAGAATTAGTGGAACTGTACTTCAGTTATCCCGTATGCCTTCGTGGCATGTACAGAATCAACTTAGTCTGCATCTTTGCAAGGCGGCTTTAATGTTACGAGATTTGGTGTTCTCACAGTTGTGACTGTAAAGCACCCGGTGTTCTGCGATGTTCTGCCATCTAGTCTGGTAGAAACTTACAGGAAGTTTCGTTGTATCTGCGTCTTAGCCCAGAGGTAAATACCCTTCATTTGGCTATCTTCGTGTATCGTGTCCGTATGAGGCACTTTATGCCCCTCTTGTCCTTAGGCTTATGCACCGGTGGTGTTCACGATAAGCGGTTGACTTTCATGTTTGAGCCTTATAGTTGTTTTAACTGCTCGAGACGTTTCGGCAGGTCAGGTTCTGAGGAAGGTCGTGAATGGTTCAGATGCTGTCTCAGGATGCCAGTTAGTGTGATGTCCTAAAGTACGAACGTAGACAGGCAGGCAGGTAACCTGGGAGCAAGGCACTCGACCCTAACCGCCTCATGTTAGTGTAATCAATGGCGCTGTGTTTATATAGACTTAAAACCTGACTTCTTGGTCTGTGAGAAGAGTAAAGATTGAAGGACTTGAAAAACAAGGTTCTTGAGAGGCACTTTGGACACAAGAAGGGCAATAAGAAAGGAATGGATAACTGTAGCCCTACATAAAGAGGAATCCACTGCATTGCGTTCGTCACTAAATGCGTTTATAGTGACAAGTTGTGGGTCGGTCAGCTGTTACACACGGGTGAAACAGGCACAGAAGTCTACAACCGGATAAATGCAGTGCACTTCGACTGCGTGGATAGAAATATATTACTAAAATGAATCTTTAATGCATATCAGAAAGTAGGATAGTATCGCCACTGTTTTTGTCTCTCTCGTAACCTGAGTTTTTTGACAAATTTGAGGATTTCAGTGCAAGACTCGAATGTAGAACTTTGAATCTTGTAACTTTTCTGTTTGTTAATTGTTAAGTTTAATTAAAAACATATAGTGGACACATTCATAGATTTCGTGTTAACATTCGGACCTAACAAAACCACATATTTGGTACAGAATGCCACTTTTTAATAAATTTGAGACCGAACAGTAATTTATCTTTATAGTTTCACTCGATACATCACCATGGTACTACATAATAAAGGCGAGCACGATGCTTGTAATTAAATCGTATGCACGGCACTGTTCTTTATATTCTGCGCTCTGCCTTGTGGCCGTTACATATTCCGGCCCGTCCGTATAGCCGTCGTCGAGCATTTCTCAAATAATGAAACAGAAGGTCTACGAATGTACAGTACTATACGTGTGGGGGGGGGAACTAAGTACTGTTTGTAATATTTAAATGTTCATTGTTACCTTCACAATGTAACAATTTGAGGGTGTTTTGAATATATATATATGTTTCACATGAATAACTTGTGCTGAGAGTTCTAAGTAGTGTTGGTTTGGGAAGGAAACGTTAGTGAGATTTCTGAAGAAGGAATTATTCCCGATAAAAGTGACACTTACGTTATGGTGTTCTGTTGTTTCAGCCCGTAAGAGACCGGCCCCAGAGTTCTCCCGACACACCGTCATCAAACCCCACATATACCACGGCCGAGAGAAGCGGGAGATCACGTCAACGAGGGACGAAGATGTGAGTACTGGGCTTCAGAGAATATATGTTTTGTTGGGGTGTCCTGAGCATTGGAATATTTACCTGATTGTGTCATTTTTGGCGAGAAAGTTCAGTGAGAAACTGCAGACCTCTGTGTTATACGTATTTCCAGTTACATGTCACATTGGATAGATAACTTTATAACCGGACATGTTTAATACACAGGATGTTCGAAACTTATGGGCAGTTTATTTGACCTCAGTGCAGCTGTTAGCAACACTGAGAATGTTGACGAATACAGAGAATACAAACTGTCCTCTGTCTGCTTTTAACTGGTTTCCGTCTTCTTCGTATGTAGCGATAATACGCGGACGCTTCCGAGGTTTCTGGTCCATTGATAGAATATACGAAAGAAGAACACTGATCTGATCCGATTAGTAGTGCCAGAGAGCGTGTAAACCAATGAAATTTACTGAACATTGACGGAATGAAGACAAGTGAATCAGAGGAAGTTAATGAATATAAAGATGGTCGAACGAGTGTGGAGTATATGCGTCCTGGCGTCGACTGTCACATGAGTTGGCGTTAAGGGTTGATTAATCAAGAGGGTCTAGGACAAGTAACAGATCTGTCATTGATGAAATCACTTACGAACTGAGACTCAATCGTGAGTAAGAAGTGTAAGAACTAATCGAATTAAAATTGAACGCAATCTGATGCAGTCATCTTGTGGGTAGTTTGACCGAATGGTGTATCTGTATGGAATTAGGCACACCCCTGAGAGACGTAAGGGGAAATGCGTGTATAGCTGCACGCATTCTTCACTTAGATGCGATATGGAGCCAAGTGTTCAGCTTCGTGTCCTTGCCGCGTCACCCGCGGGATATTTCCACTTTACCTGTTGGGCCTACATTAGAGGCTCATTGAGCCTCGAAAGGCTGAGCTATTATGTCTGCGTAACAAGGACTGTTGTCAGGTTACTGTGAGCCACAAGTTTATTTCAGTGACGCTGAACCTCTGCTTTCCAACGCCAGTTAATTTACTGCGCTCGACTGGGCTCAGTGCCGAATGCTGTGCGAAATATTTTCGACCCCCAGCCACTGGAACGTCATTGGGGTTTCGGCCTCGGAAGTCGGGAAGGATATGCAGTTGACGTGATAAGTAGTGTGTAGGCGTTCTGTTTCCCGGAACCAAGTTTAGACCCTTCTGCATGTATGAATGTCACCATGACGATTTTGTAAACGCTTATCACGACATACCGCATGGTAACATTACAAACTGTGCTTCTTCTGCGCTGTTTTCATTTAATAGTCGTTTACATGCATATCATCCTCTGAAATAATTACAGTATGTGATGGACATGCACTCTTTCGTTATTTTTATCCGATGCTTTCTTTGACGCTGGGTTTGCCGGATTGCTAAGGGAACAAGAAATAATTAAATAAATCTTCGTGATTGCACCGTGCATCAGTGATAATTAAACACTTTATTATCGAACTAATGCACAATGTATAATATGTAGATACAATTAAAATTATAAAATATTTCGGAGTGCTGCAACATGTTTCGGATCAAAGAGGATCCATCATCTGGGAGCCTTGTACAGTGCTTGGCTAAAAATTACAAGAATCATTCTTGTAATTTTTAGCCAAGCACTGTACAAGGCTCCCTGATGATGGATCCTCTGTGATCCAAAACATTTTGGAGCACCTTTAAATATTTTATAATTTTAATTGCATCTACATATTATATATTGTGCATTAGTAGGATAATAAAGTGTTTAAATAATTATATAAAATTTCAGAAAATGGTCTGCCAGCCGCCAACAACAACAGCAGCACTGACGATAATGGTTATCGTGTAATAATAATAATGATAATAATAATAGTTTATTTACGCGCTGACTCAACAACCAAGTGGCCCACAACACAAACGGCACTACATACAAGCACAAATAGCGTAGGGCCATCACCAGGACAGGAACACAAGCGAAAGAAGCAACAAACGTAAAGCTATCCCATTACAGGTCTGGATAAGCCCCATAAGGCTGCAGGAGGTTGAGGCTCCCTGAATTTCTAGACAGTCGGCACGTGAAGGTAGCAAGGTTGTCAGCCCTGCGCACCAGCCGCCTTTACCCCCCAGGAGGTACCCCTGTTAGGGCCATTCTACACGAGTGCTCAAAACGCGGCAGTTGAGACGCGCCACAAAACGCGTGGCAACGCCAGCCGAACTTTCAATGAGGAAATATATAAAAACGCGCGTTCGAATCTAGGCGAGCGCTTCTGACACCTTCAGTTTGGCGTTAGCCCAGCGTCAAGCGATTCCGACGTGGTAGGATGCGTTGTCAACGCGGTTGGGACGCCCCGGTTGGAACGCTACTGTGTAGATAATACATAAAAGCGCTTAACAGCTAGCGTTTCAAACGCCGCGTTTTGAGCGCTCGTGTAGAAGCTGCGTTACTCATTTCTTTGAAGAGGTCGAGTCGACTCTAGGGCCATAGTGCGGCCGGAAGGAGTAAGTTAATGAAAAATTACATGGCCCCCGTCGGCAGTCAAACCCGCGACCTTCCGGGTTGTAGCGCGGTGCCTGAAGGAAATGCTCCACTGCCTACTACGAAAGAAGCAAAACAATACTGAAATATTTTACTGGGATACCTCAAGATATAAAAATTAAAAATAATGTCAAATCTGAGTGGATATATTCCTACTAAGGTTATAAACACACTGCTACTACCACCACTACTGCTGCTACTACTACTACTACTATCCTGTATGTGTTGACGCTTTCAAGTCGGATAGATGCTGGGCTGAGCGTCTTTTTGGGTGATATACAGAGTATAGGCTGTATGTGGGCTACACTGCTGACATTTTCAGAGATCCTTGCTGGCTTCCAGTGGCGTAGGTAAGGCATCCGCAGATACCAAAATTTGTTGTGGGTTCTTTCAGACTGGATTCCGTCCTTCTTCACGCTGAAGGCAGTATTCTGGATCCCTGTTGTGACACCTTGGAAGGAATTTAAATAATTATTGTGGGGCGGGGGGTGGCTATCGAGTGCTGAGGGCGCCCCCTGACCGGCTATCTCGACTACTGGCTTGTCCACTTTACAGGCGTTGAATGTTTCATTCTTTTCTCTATTCCCAGGCTGTTTAGAGAGAACGTGATTTTGTATTGAAAGTCTCTGGAGTGTATGTACTCGTATATTTTGATTCTGATTGTTGGTGCTTCAGTCAGTTGCACTGCATTGATATTTATTTTTTGTGTTTTGTATCGCAACTGCTTGTTGTTTTTGTTGTTGTCATTTATTTTGGAATGAAAAAGAGCAGGCCTGTGACCTAGGTAGGCAGCATACAATAGTATTTCGGTTTGTGGAGTTAACGCATTGCTGGATGTTAAATAAAATCATCCATATTCATCCGGAAATGAGTTGAGCGATGGAAAACGATTTGGACAGAAATGACATGACACAATGTAGCCCCGCCCTCACCTGCCCGCTCGCAAGAGTGGAACATGTCTCTGTTACTAACGTAATGACGTCAGTTTTCGAGAGGTAAGAAGATCGACATGATTGATGATTCTTGGGTTTTGTCACAAGGAATGCCATATTTCTGCTTTCGAACAGTCCCTGATCACCTTTTTGCGTACCTTCCAACCCAACATTTATGTCTGTCATAATCACATTTGATGTTCCGTGACCTCTGCATTTATTATAGCGCCTCTACGAACCTGTAAATAGCTCAGGATAGGTGTGGTGCTGTAATTTGAATTACGGAGGTAAGAGGTTTAGTCTTAGCTCGGACTCCAAAAATGAAATGAAAGCTCTTTATAATGCCCAAGAGTAGTATTGTCATGTCTTGATCCCACTGTCTTTCTGTTGAATGTATAGGCAGATTGTAATCCAATATAGATAGACCTGTTTAAATTCCATTTTTATGGACTGTTATAATATAATGCTTTATGAACAGATGTTACGAACTGGTCACATTCACGACAGGTAGCAGTAACGGTCTCATTAATGCCAGATTCTGTAGATAGTGACATGAGCTCCTGATGATGGGTGGAGATACCGCCCGAAACATGTAGAGCAGTTTACAGATACAAATAAACTGTATATTATTGCATCTTGTTGGATAATTATTGCCACATTTTGGATCTTATATGACGAACCTCTTTTATTCTCCCAAGCATTAATTTGTCGCCATGTGACATGCAGTAATAACATCCAAGCAACAGCAAGTCAAGGATCAGTTTGAACGATGGCAGAATTTTAAATCCTGACGTTCTTTATCCTGAACATTCTCGTGATTAATAATGTAATCTCGTAAATAAAAGTCAAATTATATGTGTCTGTGTTTCTTTACCTGCGACTGCTTTTTTAGTTTACAGGGGTGCCGATAAGTCCTTAGCCCGACCAGGAAGGAAAGAAGCTAATGCTTCTGTCAGAATGGCGTGAATTTCCTTCGGCGCCTTGCCTTGCACGGGGGAAAAAATCTTGATGATAGTTCGCGTCTCGATGTTGTTGAAATCGCGCGCATCCCTGACGTGCTTCCAAGCTTGTTTCCTTCCTGGTCGGGCTAAGGACTTATCAGCACCCTGGTAATTATGAATAAAAATCCTTTTATTGCCCTCTTCTGGTCAGTATGTCACTTTTTATGACTGAAAACACTACCTCGCAGAGATAACAATGCACTTCCAAGTAGAAATAAAAATTTGGTGGGAATCAGTTGCTGTTTGCTTAAAGTCGTACTGAACTGCTAAGTACATTACTTGGGCAGAATTTTAGTATTAAACTGGGCGGGACATGTAGTAACCTCTAGACTTTAAATGCGTGAATTTTATCTTGTCCAATTGTGGTAAAATAAAACAAAGCTAATATAATTTGTGAAACGGCGTATATAAAGCTCATTACCGATACAGTTTACGGTTCGTCTGTTCAGAAGCACACACGTACGTCGGTGATTTCAGAAGCCTTTTCCTGGAAAAACTTATTCCCATCCATTAATAGGGTTTTCCGACACGTGTGCCTGTGCATCCTTGGCGTTCTCACATCGCTTTGTCCATCTCTAGGCAGCTTAACATTTACGGTGAGTGTCAACATTATTTTGTGCTGTGCCCTAGCTATGCCACTGAAGCAGATTACCATTAGTAGCTTTTAGGCGCGTTCGCAAAATGCAAAAAAACTACTATTAGCTTCATCATATATGTCGGTCTGTCAGCATGGAACAAATCAGCTCCCACCGGACGGATTTTCATGAAATTTTATATGACTATTTTTTAAAAATCTCTTGAGAAAATTCAAGTTTTATTAAAATCTGTCAAGAATAACGGGTCTTCTCAATGAAGACCTATGTACATTTATGATAATATCTCACTGAATTCTTCTTAAAATGAGAAATGTTTCGGAAAAAAATGTTGTAGATACAACCAAAATAAACATTTTATGTTCAATAACTTTTTTTCCCGAAAATCGTGCCGTTTATGAGATAATGTGGAAAAATAAGGTGGAGCCGAGCAAGCAACAGCTGAAATATGGCGCATGCGCATTGAGTGCGCTGTAACTAAGGCTGCAGCTGTACACACAAGAATGTGTAATTGCTTTTCCACGGCAAAAATGGTTACGCGATGCGCCCCAGTGTTACGTTGTACTGTACATTGCCTGTCTTGTTCTGAATTAAGAGAACATAACCTTTCACTTATGTTACTTGTGAACTGGAATTAACAAGATGTGAACACTGAAATGTCGGTAGGGGTGGGTCTGAGTGCAGAAACTTTACTAAAACATTTTGTGAACCGCTAGGGTTTCCCGAACGTATCTGGAGTAATTGCTGGGGCAAAGACCCCGACGTCACAAAAGAAACATTCATTAAATTTCTTCAGTCCCCAACCACTTAATCCTTATGGCATAGGTTTTAGTTAATCGAGATGATTTGACGCAGTGTTCACTAGGCATGACTTAGGAAATCACGGAAATGCATTGTCAGGATGTCCGGCCTGCAGCCCGAGGCGAGTGTGCTGCGTACTAAACAGACTTACATGCTGCACGAAAACAAGTGCCAAGTGCAACTCCTAATGCTCTGTTAACCCGCTAAAGGTGAGTGAAATAGGTATACTCCAGTGCAGCATCCGTATTTTTCCAAGCGAATGTTCACCGACTTCACTTCAGTATTTTTATGTTAATGTATTGCAGATAAAAGTGTCTTGGAAATCTGGTCTGACAAAAATCACCGTAGCGTTACGAATTATTTTCCTGTTAATCATGTAAAGAAAACCCAACTTGGTGCACAACTTATTCTCAGCATATTTCGTCAACCTCTATATGTTCCGGGCATATCTAAGTCCATCATCAGGAGGTACAACCGTATGTATACAGCAATTGGGCACTTATAATTCTTTTTAGATAACTGTCTGTTGTCCTGGTTGGGCCAGCCAGGACCACCACTTATAGAAATTACATTACGCAATAAGGCCCGTATGTAGAGATCTCTGCACCACGTGCGTGCACTATATATATATATATATATATATATATAGTAGGACCTTAAGTTCTCATAAAGACAACCTGAAGATGGCCAGTAAAGGCCGAAACATGTAGTTGCCTAGTATAGCCATTAAATTAAATACACCTTAATTGACATAGTTGTGTTTGACTACATACCCTTTCCAATTTACTGAGAATAAGGTGTGCATCAAGTTGGTCTTTTCTTTACATGATTATATCTAGATGCACTTTCAACAAAACATAAAATATTTTCCTGTTACTTTATTAAATATTTATCGCACCTGAAAATGTTTTAAAATTTTGAAAATTGTCATTAGGTGTTTATTTTTTTTATATTTGTGTTGTGACCTTTGAGGCGTATAGATCACAGTTCAGGAATGGTATCAACATAAATGGTATCAGCATAAATTGTATCAACATAAATCATTTTAACTCATAAGTTCATTAACTTTAATTTCTCAGACGAAAACTTTGTATGCGATCTGTTTTGCAGGCGGTTGAAATTATGTAAATTCTTATATAACTGATATCAGGCCACATTACTTGTCGTGACGTCATTGGTTTTGTCACTACTTGCTGTCAAGTGACTTGGTTGTAATAACGTGAGTTGGGTTTTCGGAATTTTGGAAACTCTGGTAGGCTTGAAATAATTGAAACTTCGCAACAGGAATGTCATTACAGTAGGTATTTTGTGCACACATTTTGTTGTGTGACGCAGTTTCAACCAGAGACGGGGCGAGTTGTTCGATGTTGCTATTACAGCACTTCGTGATGTGGTGGTTAACTTCCCATTTGCACCATTTGCCCACAATTTACGTTTTAATAACCACCGTAGCTATTATTTAAATCAAAATCAGGGTTTTATTTCCCCTTTTAGGAGTGTGGAGTAACTTATCGCATCCATTGTATGGGGAACTGAATTTTTAAATCAGCGGGGGCGTCATTTCAGTCGATTACTGGCAGCCGAGGTATGCGCATCAGCGATAGTAATGCTGGATACACCATGTTCCGAGGTAGTGTGATGGGTACTGGCTACCCATTCCATTCGCCAGTTTCCCTTTCACTTTCCCTCCCGTGCGTCACCGTGTGCCGTCACATTTCAACTGGGGTCTACCTATTGAATAGACGGCTGAGTAGAACTGAACCGATTCGGACGTTTTTGAGAAGGGAAATCTGTTGCGCCAGCCGGGGATCGAATCGGCATTCCTTCTTCGTCCAACCCGTAGCATAGGAGACTGGCTGTCCTTAGTCAGTTGTTTGTAGCCTTCAGTAGCTGTTATGGGGATGCAGATATAGTACAGTTGCTTGTAGCTAATACACCATATTTTGACGAAATCAGGTTAGGCAGTAAGCATGAAGTATTTCGACAGTTAAAATTCCTTCCTTGTTTTGCGATAACCGATACAATGTTATGCATTTGCAGCCACTCTTAGTCTTACGATGATCCCACTTATGACCAGCGGAAGTTATGACCAAAATTTCCCTGGGAAAATTTCGATTCAGTCTGGAAAAAATCATTAGAGTTAATTTCGAAATACATTTCGATTTGTGCGCACAAAGTGTTGATTATCATAACGCCCGCTATTGGGAAAACGGAAAGACAACTTTTTTGATTCGTCGTCGACTTGATGGGGGATGTATATTCCACCTCATTTCGCATTGTCAACTTCCGACCGGGTGTTCAAACGTATCCTGATCGTACGTGGGGGAGTGCCTGTATTGTTAATCAACAAATTATAGATGGACAGTCCTTTTCATGCCGACAGGAGGTAGCTCATCCGATTTTTCCATATTTTGTTTGCATAAAGCAGATGACGGTCACTTATTCTTTACGACCAATAAACACCAAACTAGCAGACACTTCCCCTTTGATTTCTCTTATCGTTCGGCAATAAAACGATTTGATGTGGTAATGTAGTTTTGGGCAAATTAGTGATTTATCTGCAGATTTTGGTATTCTTCTTTGATGTTTGCGTGACCGTGCATCCCTGATACAATAATATAAATAACCAACTAGATGCAACAATCACGGTTTATTGATAATTTCAATCAGCTCAACACGTTTCGGGCGATAATTTCGCCCATCCTCAGGAGCACTAGACTCTGTTTACAGCTTGTGGTATAATGCACCGACGATGCTACAGGCTGGTGCAGTTAAACCGTGATTGTTGCATCTAGTTGGTTATTTATATTATTGTTTGGTATGTTTCTTTGACACCCAGATGCCAATGATTATTCAAATGCCCTTACCACAGCATGGTGCATCATAAACGTTCGGATGGAGAAGACAGCCTGAGATGTGCGTGTTATCTTTTCGTTGCTAAAACAGATTCGGTAATAGCCGATGAGAGATCAAACTCGGATTATCGTCCGTTTAGCCCATGAACTATATTCTGATAAACTGACCTACTACCATTAAATTAAGTCTGATGCGTGGAGAATGACATAACTTAGGCCTGTGTAACGGGAGACGGGGTGGATAGTTTAATATCGAAATACATGGCGTTACGTCTCAGAAGACACATTCTTCATGGTCACCGCCATGAGAAATTCAAACCTCGCAGAATTGGACTGGATGTGCATCATACACTATAATGCTTTTCTCCAGTACTTTATCATCTATCATATAAACGCGTGTATTAAGGTCTATCCTTGTCTGTTTCCATTCTGGCACGGGATTTACGTAGAGCTATTTTTTTTAGAAAGGCCTTCTAGCAAACAGTGTTCCGGTCGCTGTCCATGAATGGCGCAGGTGTTCTGTACTCAGACAGTTATCTCTTCTGCCAGGCTAACATTGTTAAAAACAATTTAAAGAAACTTGCCATTTTGATGTGCGGATAATTTTTATATTCATGTAAATGCATGTCTATGATTTTTAATTTTTCGAAGAGTAATATTATATTTGTAACTTGGTCGCTGGCATTGCGGGAGGAATGGAAGTTGAGGGTGTTTGAGAACATGGTGCTGAGGAGAATATTTGGACCGAGGAGCGACGAGGTAACGGGGGAATGGAGGAGACTGCATAACGAGGAGCTAAATGATTTGTACTCCTCACCCAATATTGTGCGGGTGACAAAATCGAGAAGAATGAGATGGGCTGGGCATGTGGCGCGTATGGATGAGGAGAGGGAGTGTATAGGTTCTTGGTGGGGAAACCGGAGGGAAGGAGACCCACTGGGGAGACCTAGGCGTAGATGGGTGGATAATATTAGGATGGATCTGCAGGAGGTGGGATGTGGGTATATGGACTGGATTGGGCTGGCCCAGGATAGAGACAGTTGGCGAACGCTTGTGAGTGCGGTAATGAACCTTGGGGTTCCGTGAAATGCGGGGAATTTCTTGACTAGCTGCAAACCAGTTAGCTTCTCAAGAAGGACTCTGCACCATGGAGTAAGTAAGTAA
>Ga0136643_10010384_pt1 | contig 13759 bp, 10 predicted proteins | sample TergutLab28metaG_FD_96883 | JGI IMG/M metagenome (GOLD analysis project Ga0136643, IMG submission 96883) | Labiotermes labralis P1 segment gut microbial communities from Petit-Saut dam, French Guiana - Lab288 P1 (version 3) (version 3) | ecosystem: Host-associated > Arthropoda: Insects >...
AACTCCTCCAGCAGAATACCATTAAAAAAAAAAAAAACAGAAACAGAAACTAATATACATTCAGATGGTCAACAAACTTCTCTGCCTTACTACTGACCCAAAAGATTCATTACTGAAATGAGCTTTCAATGGTCGACAACTTCCAAAGCTAATCACGCAAACCTGACCCACTTCTGTTAATAACTGTGTGTGAAATCTGAAACAAAATCTGCAATCCACTATGAAACATGTCTTGTCCATATTAGCAGCTTTGTTTAGACTCCTTCATGTGGATAATTACTAGGAAACACAACCCTTAACCAGCCACTGAAGTAACTTTTGTGATGCCTGCAACTGTATCTGACCTCAGTCAACTGGCTGTTTACCTACCGCTTGCAATTTTAAGAAAGCACATCTGTGCAAAATTAACATATATATTCTCAAAACTTACAGATCTTAAGCACAGAGATCTCTTTAACAATTGTCATAAACCAACATTAGCTTGTAACACTCATCTTGACAGGAGGAAATTGGCCAAAGAGGTAAAGTTTTTCATATTCACACCAAGGAGGCATATGGGGGTAGTAGTGGTATAGTTCCACTCATTCTTAATGTCAGCACTAGATGGAGGTGAAGGTGTAACTTCACACTGAGGCCGCTACACCCCAGCGAAATAACCCCAGTACCCACTGAATACTTGGCTGGGTGGGTCCCAGGACTAATCTGGACATTTTGGAGAAACGATAAATCTCTTGCCCATACTGGGATTTGAACCCTGGACCATCCAACCCGTAGACTAGTCACTATACCGAATATGCTACTCTGGATCCTTGAAATTTGCCCAAAGCTACTGGAACGTACAGTTACACAGGAAATCTCAATACCTCTCATGCATTCTTTACTTGCAAGATCTGAAGTTAATGAACATCACATTCAACTGTTGAATGCGGAAAAATGAATACAGATTTATCAATTACCATTTTTGATTAAGAAATATGCAAAATGAAACCTCACTGTGAACACTCTGACTTTTGGCCCACTTTGTGCACTACCTGTAAACTTCCTTTTCAAATATCTTAAGTTTTCCTGATTGCTCAGCACTCTGTCAAAATGAAATATATATGAAGGTACAGATCATAACCTCAGGGACATAGGTGTGTCTTTATATTCAGTATTTTGTATGCAACATCTCATGAAGGAGTCCATGCTTCAAACACCTTTCCTACAGCGTATGCAAAGGTAGAAGCTATGTGCATACAATAATTACCAGCAAGTTTTAGAGAGAAACTAATAGTAAAATATTTTGTGTGAAACGTAACTAATATCTCATGGAGGAAGAAGATAAATGTTGTACATTACATAACCGCTATAAAATTTTTCATGGCCATACTGATCTTGTGTGATATCCAACCCCACTAGGTGGCATGTAAAATGTCATCTGCTAGTTATTTACCAAACAACAGATGTAATATATACCAAAACAATTCTTACAGTTATTTTGATACAATAAACTTGAATTTACTCTGATATTTTGGGCGGACAACAGAAAACAATTTGTCAGCAGGTTAACAACACACAAATGAGTAACAGTTTCATGACTAGTAGTTTCTCTCTTCACACTGTGCTGTGTGGGACTACATAAAATACAGATGGAAGTGGAAACGTGCCGAAGCTGAACAGCAGCACAGCGTGTGGAGAAAGCTGACCAGGGCACCTAAAACAAGTAAACAGTGCCACCAAGCAAACAGTCATACACATCAACAATTCTGTTGTTGATGGGGCAGTATCTTGCGGTATGGTTACATCTTAATGTGGTGTTTACATCACACATCACAAATGTATACGAATAGAGATATCCATTCATGGGATTTCAATCAAACTACACACTAAAAACTTTCAAAAGTCACATGTCAAACTCTTCACCAAGCAACAGACATGTATGCTTCTTCTACTGCATGCACTCGTCTCATGACCACTGCAAAGGAGGTTGCCAAATGTGAAAACCCTGATGTTTATTATTTTGACCATTTATGGGAAATATCCAACACTCTTTCACAAAGTCAGAGAGTCAGGATCAACAATAATTTACACACACAAGCGTCAAATGGAGATGACACATAAAAGCAAATACATGATATGTTAGACACCAATATCTGGATGTACTCTAAGGCAAGTAACAATTCTCAGAAACTTAATTATGGCATCTGTAGATACACTGTGGCCTGTACTTAGGTTCACAACTCAATTTACAGAATCTGCAGATACACTGAGGCATGTATTCGAGATGACAACTTACTTATAGCATCTGCAGGTACAACAAGGCAGGTACTTGAGCTGACAATTACACCATAAAACACCACAATGTCTATCATGTTTGCACCCCTCTAATATGCACACACACACACACACACACACACACAAAACCCACAAACTTCAGATTCAAAAACCTCCACAAAACAATGAAGGACGAGCATAAAGGTAAAAAATGCCTGCCACTATTATGCCACATTATGAAAAATCAACAAGACAACATAATGTAAAATTAAAAGAATCAAGAAGATACCACTTGAAAGAATAACAAAACAAAATGGATGCTCAAGTTACAAATGCTGCAGAGAAATCATTAAGTTAATTCAGATGTCTATACACCAACATTATTAAGCATCAGGAACTTTCAGGTTTACAGGAATACTCTCATTAGACTCGTGTGTGTGTGTGTGTGTGTGTGTGTGTGTGTGTGTGTTTATGTGTATGTGACAACAAGCAATAAAAAATTTTTGAAGCTGCTTCTACCTCCATCTTCAGGTTGAAATGTCTGTGTAATCTATGTAACATTTCTGAAAAGGCTGACCCTGTCAACAGCCACATTCAAATGCAATGACTGACTGACTAGCATTACTGCTGAACCAAACAAAGCAAGAGGTCAAAATAAGGTCCAATGAGTGCATACAACTCGCTTCTGAAATGTTATAGAGCCCAGTCGCAAAGGATTACCAATGTCTAAGGGTCTCTGACTATAAAACCTGATGGAGACATAGATGGCCTTCATGTTTATGACATCCACAATGTCACCCCCTTGACAAAAAGAAATCAGAAATATGTATTACTTAACCACTACTATTCCAGCCAAAAGTGTGAACTGTCACCTGTCATTGTCACCTACTATGCAGATGCTTTCATTCACAACACAACACAATATACATATCAATATAACACTGTGGCATGTTTGTGAAACAGCTATTGCTATGGAAAAGCAGTAAGTATTACACATTCCAAGTGTCTGTAGCCTTAGTTATTCAGCATGTAAGCATATGTGCTATATCATGTTGTCATCTGTGGCCTGTATAGCTCCACCATATTTTTCCACATTTTCATCTCATAAACCGCATGACCTTCGTAAAACACTTAGTGAACATAAGATGTGTGTTTTGATTTTCTCTACAATTTTTGTCCGGAACATTTCTCATTCTAAGAAGAAATCACGAAGATATTACCATAAATGTCCACAGATGTTCAAGCACAGTATACATTATTCTTGCCTGATTTATGAAACTTAAAATTTTTTGAGATTTTAAAAAAAATACTCAAATATCAAATTTCATGAAAAATGGGAGCCAAGTCATTCCATGGTGGTGGATGGACAAATGGACAGAAAGCCGGACATGACAAAGCCAAGAGTTGCTTTTTGCAATGTTGCGAACATACGTAAGCACAACCGTTAGAATACTGTGGAACGGCTATCTTTCAGAACAAATTACTTTTAAGTATTAGGAATATAGTTAGTATATTGGCATAAAAAGTTCTCTGAAATTCCTTCTATAATAATATACTTTCCCTGTACATGTAGCAGTATCATGTATGCAGGCACAGTCACTATGTTAGTTGCATGATATAGGAAGTAAAACACTTCATTCTCAAGACGACACACACAGTGTTTACCTGTGAGTCTACAACAAATCATACGCATACAAAAACATGCAACATACAAAGCTGAAGCAGGTTAAGCAACTTGAGTGTGTTATAATCCAGCTGGAAGCACACTATGACACTATCAAGCAGTACATATTCCACTGAGAATCCAGGTACAATCCGAAGCCTTGAAGCCAACGAATGTGCTCTAATATTACTCTACAAAATCCACAAACGTTTACTACCACTACGGCTACAACTGCTGCTTCAACAAAGCTACAGTAGTCCAATGACAATCAAAACATACTCCCCATTAAACAAGCGGCTGGCAATACGGCAATTATAAGGAAATAAAGCCTTTCAAAAAGCGAGGATTTCAAAAAAGCCCTACAAACTATACTTCAAGGGTACATAGAGACAACCTACACTAAGAGCTTTATGCTGCTGTTATGGGTACCAGCAATATGGTATCCTCTGTACCCATATAATTAAGGATGCAAATGTAGAAACACATCTCCTAAACTAAATAAGTATGCTCAAACCTGCCACTTGTATAGTTCCAATTTTTGTTAACATGATGAACTGTCAGTCTCTACTACATGTGTGCCATCTGTATACAACTACAAAACTGCATCTAGCAGCAGAGACACCCTGTTCTAGCGGTATTCAAACCATGTTCCATGGAAGCTTGGGGTCCAGAGTTCAGTGGACAACACTCACGGGCCATGTAAGCATGCACACTTCCTTTATAATGAAACTGTTATACATAAATTTGATAATCTTAAATTACATTTTTTATTTTCCTCTCCATCCTTGAGCATAATTGGTGCTAGGCTTGTTTTCAGTGTATAAATCACCAATAATAAAATTTTGTTTTTCATAGATGTGTGTAAATATTTTACTTTTATAAATAAAAGTTTATTTTAGAAATGTTTCATTTTATTTTTGCACCCAAAGAGCACACTTTTACTTTACAAGAGTCCCACATGTTCACAGATGTAGTTTCCACAGATGCTAACCCTTTGGCACTGGAATTCAACACCCAGTGTGATACACACAGATAGGAATTGAAATCAAGCTGCACAATAAAGGCCATGATAGATCATCAGCAATACCCACTGTTCAGCATTCTGAGCATCATGATGTCTGATGGGTATACCTGATGTTACAAACCAAAAAAATTAAAGAGTTGGAAGACCTCTGCCCTATATCATACCAGCACTAAAATGGTTAACATATGTCAGTTCAAGGGCTGCAATTTAAAATCATATAGGCTGATGAGTGATAATTTTGAGGTAGTCTAGCGGTCACATGTTGTATAAAGTTTCACATTCCTCAATAATGAGGTCTGAGCCATCAACAGCCGAGACTGATACAAGGAGGAATATTACCCACATATCACTGCCATGGGACAAAGGCAGCAAACACTGACAGACAACATAATTAATACTTAAGTATGGAAGCTGGTGAAGTTGTAAATAATTTACTGATTGCCATTACTGAAGTCTAAATACAAGGTTCATAAAGCAGTACAAAATTTGTAAGATTTCAGATTGACTGCAGTGTTGATGACGACTCGAGTCTCCTGGTATGTGGTGATGTGCTGACAAAACTGGTACACAGTTCACTAACTATACATACACAACAACACAGCTGGATAGCAATAACATTAAGAAAATGTGAGAAGAGAATACAACATAATCAAAGTTTATTAATGAACAAACTGACAGTGGAACAGAGTCTTAAACTACACTCCTGAGAACAGTGCCCTCTCACAATCCATTAATAAAGTCAATAAAAAAAATTTGGTGCACAATACATCAGGTAGTTTCCAACATCAACAAACAGCAACAAGCAAGTGAATGTATATTCAATCTTCTCATTAGTCTGAAAACTTATGCTCATATTAACAGAATCGTCTATGAAATGACTAGCAGACATGCAGAACACAACCACTACAGCATGCAAGCACAAAAGAAGTCTGAACATTACAGCAAAGAAAGCTATATACAAAGAAAGAAAACACCAACACAAGACAAAAAATTTCAGAACTGAAAATGATGTAATAAGCAGGAAATATTAACATAACCACAATGATGTGCAATTCATTACTTCAGTTCCTCCTTTAGCATACAATACACAAAACCAGCACAAAATGTGCAGCAAAAGTGGCCCTTCTCTCTGATAGACTGATGTCAATATACATAATGTTTTATAACATCATAACTATGTAGGTTAACTTTACCAACATAAGACTGCCAAAGATTCCAACATATCACACACAAATCTTCAAACATATCTTCTGAAACAGCATATATATCATCACCAAATGTACTAGCCAGCATAAAAAAAAATTAGTTAAAAACACAAAATGCAAACCAAAAAAATGGTACAGTACCTGAAAATTATAAATAAAAGCAATTCATTACATTACCAAAAAAATTACACACACACGCCTGCAAATAAATACACGCTCACTTATGTCATACCACATAAATCATGGCAACTGGTAAACACTGATATATGGACTGAATATTTCTGTCTTTGATTCCCAGTTTTCTCAGTCACTGGATTACAAAAATACTGCATTTACATGAATATACAAAGACCTGCATATAACACGACCCCTCCCTCACAATTCCCAATTTTTGGGAAAGAACTACAAAGAACATGTTGAACTACATGCAAGATCATAAGGTGATCCCCCATTTTTCAGATGATGAATAACAAAAAAATTCTTCTCTTATATTCAAGCAAATATGGTATTCAACCTCCACAACTGCAGCTGTAATTAAAAACCACTATCCAGAAAGTACCGAAAATAATGTCAAATTAATTTCTTGGTCCTACCACTTTACACCTGATCACACTACATTCTATCAAACAGGTCATAAAAATTCAATCTCCCACAACATAATCTGTCTTCATACGTCTTTTACATTCAGCTAGACTACAATTTTCATGCCTTAGTCCAGCATTTACCCAACTTTTTTTCTGCAGCAGAACCCATAAAATAATTTTTCACATCCCAAGGAACCTTCCAATAAAGCAATTGATGCAATGGTTAAAAAACCCACCATAACAGAGGCAATAAGGTTAAATAGATTACGCTTGTTTAGGCATGTACAGAAAATAGAATTCCCAAAAAGTATTATATATGAATTTGGAAACAGCGAGGTTAAGAAGTAGACCCAGAAACAGATGGCAAGATGAAGTGATGGAGGATGGAAGACTAGTTGGTGGAAATGGGTGGAAGGAAAGGGTATATAACAGACAGGAAAGGAAGAAACTCCTGAGAACAGCAAGGAATCGTCCCATTCTGCACACACCATAGGAATGAATGAATGAATGAATGGATGGATGAATTAATAAAAAGAACCTTCAAAACAGTGGCAGCTGGTAGAGTGCAGAAATCATCACAATATGGCCAGCCACAGGAAAAAAATCCCCACAGTATTTCGAGGGAAGTTCAGAATTTTTGCGGTATTGTCAAAATTGTTATGTATTTATTACACGATATCCCGTATAACCCCTATGATGCTCAGCACAACCCTCACTGGGAAACAATGCCTTTGTCCAATACAGCCATACAACATAAACAGCATGCCACCCATCTAGTCACGCCAAAGTCCAACAGACGCAGCCAGCTTAGTGCAGCAGTAGGATCCAATTAATATTGTAAATTAGTATGTCTAATGTAAATGAATTCTTGTAGTTCAGTTCACATGTGACACTACACCCACGGCAAGGCCAGCAGTAATAATATGTACCGTCTGCTGCAACAATAGAAAAAGAAAAGCCTGCACTCTGACACTCAGTTTATTTACGTGTTGTGTATGATTCTCATAATTAGCAGCAATTATTTTCCTAAACAGCATTACGAAGTCTTTGTAATGGAAATGAAGAGTTATTTGTGAGACAGGAAATTAATGTTTACATATAACTCGGATTAGTGCCAGTCTTTAAAGGGTTAATATTCCTGCTACATTCACACATTATTATGTATTATACACCTTCAAAAAGGCTCTCTCACCAGTGAGGCTGTTACAGTAGTGAATATTATAAATACAGACTTCTTGGATGTGGCAGTGTATAGTCTAGCATCACATCCAACAAGAGAATATATCTGGACTAAAGGTCTAAACAAAAATGAAAGAACAAACAAGCCATTCTTGGATTTATACTTCCTCCTGTCAAACACAAAGGCCAGTACAGGAAGTGACCTTTACTGCCAAATATAATGACATGACTCAAATCTGGTCCCCATAAATAAAAAATTTCCTACGAAAAGCATATGTTACCAGGAAAGAGTCTTTGATCACAGCATGTCAAAATATGTAATGATGTACTTGACTGGTAATGGAACAGTGCACATCATAAGAGAAATTAATTTGCTCATTACAATTACAATTTCAATTATATAGCTTAAAAAACAGTCCCTGCAACAGTACAATATGCATATGCATGCAAGTTTTATCAACGGTATTAAACACAATACTAAAGGGTTAGATAAATACCTTACAGATATGCCAAACCTCTTATGATGGTTTCAGTACTTACCAATTGTATTATCTGGGTGATATTCCAGCTGAGGCAGCAAGAAGCATGTCAGTACTTGTTCGCCTGTTTCCTCATCAACATCAGTTTGGAACTTCAGCATGGGTTGAGCCTGATTCTCAGACAGCCATACAGCCTTCAGATTTAAGTTTGTCAATGAGAATGGCAGGTACTGCAGCCTGAAAGATTACATTCAAGAACAGGACCCTTAATAAATAATCTGAGCTGTAATTTCAGTTCTGAAATGTACAGTTCTGTTCACCTGCATAAACAGTCTGGTTCGCAATTACTGACACAAATTTCTTGTCTTCCATTCCAGTGCGTATATAACCTAAAGCCATGGTACTTGTGATGCCTGGTTCACCACCTCTAAGCCTCTAAGAAAGCCTCAAGTTCAATTTTGCTCAAACCATGCTACAGGCACAATCTTATGATGTCAGTTCACGAAGTTAGCCCAATACTCTACAGCCATTTATATTTTCATAAGCCTATAAAATTATTTCAACTGTCATTAATGAGTTGGGTTAATGACACTATTTTACTGTAGAGTTTATACTGCATTACAAGAAGATATATATGAATGGGAAGTAAGACAGGTTTGGAAGCATGTAATCGTGCCCTATTTCCAAATAATATCCAGGCAGTCATCAGAAGAGACTAAAGAAAACCAATGCTAAATTATTTGCCAGGTTCACTCAAGACAGAAATTTGCATGTAACAACTGCTGTACAGAAGTAGGTTTACATGTCAGCAGAACATAAAATCCCTCACACTTCCTAATGTGAATTTCCTTCATTCTCTACATTAAAATGACAGTGGATGAGTAGGAAGTTGAGGGTAAAGTTACCCTACTTAAACTTTTGGCACTGGAAGTCAACTACACTTGTGGCTAAAATGCCCAAAGTCACACAAATACATCACTGAAAACATGTAAAGTAACGATAGCTATTTAAATTCCAGGCTTCTGCAGGATACATCCTGGATTTAATTCCCATTCAAAAAGGTCAATTAACAATCATAACATAATGATACATCAGACTGATGAAAACAGTTATATGACCAGTCACTTTACTCCCAAGGAAAGAGCACCCTTTACACAAAGAAGGCTGGGTGGGCCCCAAAGCTGGTATAAACAGTGTGAGGAGACACAAAGTCCTGCTGCTGGCAGAAAACAAACAATGATTACTCTGTCATCTGGCCTATAGACTTCCTACAAACTAACCAAACTACCCCTTGGCAGCATTAGCAGTTAACATTACAAGAAGTCTGATATAAATAAAAGTCTCAAAATTATGCATGTGCTTCCTCCCCACCACCTAGGATAATTCAGCACATCATACTTACCAAAATTTAAAACCACCCCTCCCCCTACTCAATCCTCAATTTCCATGAAAATATCTACAAAGAATGTGTTTACTTTTGCCTGTGTTATCAGTTTTCAGATAAGGAATTACTAGAGAGTTCTCATATTTGGGTGAATATGGTATACTGTCCATGCAAACACAAAATGTAAAAAAGACACTAACAGCGTAACACCATTAATTTGAAATCAGTTAATCAAAATAACATATGATTCAAGGCATATGACATTCCCCAACTTTAAAATTAAGGTTTTATGTATTTTTAAATGCTGTTAATACAAAATATGATTCACTCTTAATTCAAAGGTACATTATAACCCTTTAATTACCAAAAGTTTGATAACTCAATATGTATTATTTTTAGGACAATTCACATAACACTGGCCAATACACAAGCTCAACTGATAATGGCAGATTCATCAAAGCCATGGACAAACAACATGAGTTTGTGCCAAAAGCATACTAGAACATTGCAACAAAGGTCAATTCAGTCCCATTTTATGAAACAAGCAGCTAAAGCCAAAGTTCCACAAACACAAATTACTGTTTGCTGGCTTGCACTTTGACATAAACTGTATTAAATTATGAATAGGTATTAGGAATTTAAAAAATAAATAAGGAAAGAGATCTTCTAATTACTCAATAAGCAAAGAAAAAAACAACTTACAACCTAATAACAGGGCTTATGAACCACATTAACTACAAAGTGTCCACAGAAAAGGTTGGATAGCTCATGATAGTGTAATTCAAAGCTCAATTTGTTCGATCTGACCACATTCAATTAACCAGGCCTTACTGCTTTAACACCACTTATCAATTTTTGCCTCATCTTATTTTTGGTTTAACACCCTTTGGCTGACTGTGTTGTATTATGCTAATGCCTACTTGTTGATGGAAATATAGCTTTTGATTTATACTTTTTCCTTTATGCCCACTTTTTCAGTAACATAACCTGGGTGTTAAACAAGGCGCTAACTGTAGTACATTTAATAATCGAAGAAGAACTGAAACTTCAATACAGAACCTGAAGCCACACCAGTAAACACATCACTCATATTCTCTTACAGAACACAGAGCAATGAAAGGTCAGCATCTAAAACACTAACTTTCTTCACCCCCATCAGTTTAACACCAAACTGACAATATGACTTATCACTGACCAGTATACATGGAGGGCTCAAAGTTTGGCAAGCATATAAGGGCCCAAATGACTGTAATGTGATGCTCCTGAAACTGTGCAACACACACACACACACACACACACACACACCAGCCTCCAACAAAATAAAAGTCATCTTCTGTGACTCACTTTTCCTTGAAATGTGCAGATTTTGTATTCATTAACAGACGATCTGAACACAGCAGTAAAAACAGAAAAAATGCTTCCCACTTCTATCCAGCTAATTTCATGCATGTGTCCATTTTACTTGTGTGACAGGCAGAGTCAGACATTGTTTTCTCCTCTCATCTGATGCCAATATACAATCAGAACTAATTAACCCAATGGAGAAGAACCATTCTTGAAGAGTGAACCGTCACTCAGCTTGGCAAGAAAGTTAAATCCACTGTGACTCCAGTGGCGGATCAACATACTGTAATCTGTATAGCGACTTGCTACTAGCTGTGTAGTCTGAGGACGGAATCCTGTTCGGGGCAAGATTTTCCACAACCGTCCAGACCAGCCATGGGGCCCAGCCAGCCTACAGTACAACGGGTACTGGGTCTGTTTACCGGAAGTAAAGCAGATGTGGCATGGTGTTGACCACCCATCATATCTAGCACCAAGGATAAAGACACAATGGTGCTATACCTCTACTCTCCCTCTGGGCCTTCATTGCCTGTGCTAAGGTGAACTTTACCTCTTATGACTGTAGTAATGTTACAAGACACTCATTCCAACTTACCGATTACCAGACACATCAAGCACATGCAGCTCCAAGCAATTGCCCACTTCTGATGGCAAGTACTGAAGTTTGTTGTCTCTCAAAGAGAGAACTCCAAGCTGTGAGAGACGGCCTAAAAGCATCAAAGAAATTAATGTTCCCAACGCACTATAGCTACCAAAATGAAAATGTCTGAGAAAAAATATATATGAAGAGCCATGACACAAAAGTATGGGGTTTTCCTTTTCATTCTTTAAACATTAAAAAATAATATACCAACTACAACAGCTAATTAGCATCAACAGAAACGTGGTTCCTGGTGTGGTGTAGAGGAATATATAAGGACGCTAGTCCTCAAAGACTATTCTAAACCACATGTCTTCTTTCAGTGTGTGAAACTTGGAGACTGGCTTACATTTTGTTTGTCTTAAAATCAAGTACGCCATACAGTGTGTATGCATACACGCACATGTTTCTCACATGGGAGCACAGGCAGGGACACCTTTATAACCATTCCAAATTGTTCCATACACAAGTTCAGAAATGTACACAACACACAGCCCACAAAACATAAGCCAAATGTCGTTGACATAAAATGTGTTTCTATCTTCCTCACAATTTTTGTTCAAAACAGTTTTTGCTAAAGTACAAATTAAGTTAGTTAGGCTGGAGATGCAAAAGAGCCGTGTCAATTATTTGGCAACAATTTACCATGACTGAAATGGCTCAACAGCAACTATTAATTCTCAATATTACATTTAATGAAAATACATTCAGTACTTGTCAAGCTGTTACCAACATACAGAAGGACGATGACATTAACAGCTCCACACAGATGCAAACGCACTTAAATCACAGCCTCCAGAGCCAACCAGATCATGCATCAGACTATGAACCACTATAGAACAAAATAGGAATGCCATGAACTACAAATTACATTCAGTAAATGATTATCTGATGATAACCACAAATGTTGAAAAAGGACACACGTGACAGGAAGAGATTATGCCCTTTCAGGCATATTCTGTATTCACCTGGAAGGACTGAGGAATACCATAACAAACAGCAGACATAACAGCGGGCTCCAGCCTCAATTTAAACTGATACCCCTTAAATGTAATTCAAACACATTACTCCTGCACTAATCCACTTAATCAGTGCCCCTTATCTCATGAAAATAGCAACTTCTACTCTGAAACTCTAAAAAGAAACAAAATATCTTAAACACATAAAAGTATTTTAAATATACAAACCTATTTCCTCTGGTAAACTCTGCAAGTTATTCCTGTCTGCATTGAGGTTGGTTAATTTCACAAGATATCCTATTGATACAGGCAGTTCCATCAAGAAGTTCTCCGTAAGTATCAGCTCCTGCAAGTTCTCACACCTAGATGATTAAAGACAGAAATATGACAGTAAAGTTTCTTCCAAGACAATTAAAACTCACCCATTTAAAAATTATAATCTGATAATACATCCACATGCACAGCATCAAGGTTCAAAATGATCTCTAAATAGCACCCTCACTTGCCAAGAAACAAAAAATGACAGAAGACGGGGTGGAGGGGGAGTCTTTCTTAACACATTCACTGCCATAGTCGACCTTAGTCGATTTAATAATTCATGCTTAAAATCGCCAGTACTGACCTAAGTCGATCTAATTTTTCAATCCCGCTCTTTCAGCTTAAATCAGCTGACCTGGCGGGAAACTTGTACATCAGCTTCAGTATATCTAGCTGACGTTATCTGTATCCTTTTTATAGCTTATTATGCTTACACTGCGATATAATGAACCCGTGTTTATCCTTATACTCAGTGGGAGAGTGGGCTGTCTCTGGCTGCAGTCTATAAAGAATCTTTTATACATCAAGTCATGTATGTGTGATAGTTCATAATTCTCAGTGCAACATAGCATCTAGGAAAAGAAAAACAATTGGATTTAGAACTGAAGAAGAATTAGCTGATGCAGTGAATGAAACTGTAAATGACAGTGATTCAGATACAGATAATATTCCCGAATTTTCAAGTAGTGAAGAGAGTGAATCTGAAAGTGCAAATGACAGTGATAAT
>Ga0136643_10010385_pt1 | contig 13759 bp, 8 predicted proteins | sample TergutLab28metaG_FD_96883 | JGI IMG/M metagenome (GOLD analysis project Ga0136643, IMG submission 96883) | Labiotermes labralis P1 segment gut microbial communities from Petit-Saut dam, French Guiana - Lab288 P1 (version 3) (version 3) | ecosystem: Host-associated > Arthropoda: Insects >...
TTATTATATTCCTCTACATGTTTCGAGCACTATTGTGTTCATCTTCAGGAGGTCAAAATTGTATTATACAGCATCTGGTATCGTCAAATTCTGTAGGTGGCCGTCCGGTGCGCACTTGCGCACCGGACGGCCACCTACATAGTTTGACGATACCAGATGCTGTATAATACAATTTTGACCTCCTGAAGATGAACACAATAGTGCTCGAAACATGTAGAGGAATATAATAAACTTATTATAAAACAAGAATTTGTGAATTAAGTTGGTCAATTACTAAGATTACCACACCTAATTTCTTTATAATTCTTCAACCTACCATGCGTGGCCAGAAAATCTAACTATGAGTACACCATATATATACTGTACGTATGGACGCGATTATTTTTCTACTGAAGTCAGTGATTTTGGTTATCATAGAGAACACTGCCAAAGGTCACCCAAGGTCGTCCACAAATATGCGATACAAATCTAACCCCACCATAGACCTTTTGAGGAAATGAAAAATCAGAGCTGCTCTCGAAATTTTCGCCAACGTAATATACTGTAGTTGTAGAACCTTCGATTTATTTGTACAAACTGTATCGAAACGATAAAAATGTTTCAATGTAAACAAAATCACTTTTGATTTGAGATCACAAACAGTAATCTCAGTACAATACAACAATAAAAGTAGCAATTGAAAGGGATATTTAAAATTACAGTATATATATTTTTTTTTTTTAGGTTCAGAGTGTTCTGAAATTGATAAGCCCTATGTATGGTTTCCAGCACGCCACTGCATGTTAAGCATTCCGACAAAACTTTCCGTGGAAACGCTTCTATTGCCGCAAAATTTTCGCACTGCCAAATCGACTGAAATTGAATGCGCTGTAGCAAATCGGGTTTGTGTTTCACACAGCTGCACTGTTGCAAAAAAAACTAAACGTTCTGAAAACGTTGCGATTATTCATCAAGGAATATCAAAACGGATTCTGTCGGCCTGAATTGCTGAATATCCTGTATATATCAGATTTTGAGTGAAGAATCATGACAACAATTATAAATCAAAGGTATCGTTTTGACTCCGAATTCAACACTCGACATTAATACGACTCACAGAATTCGATAATACAGCTACATCAAAGGGAAATGAATCCGTATAAACCTAACTGAAACGAGACAACAATATAATCGTTACGTCGAGCTATGTGCAGCTTATATATATATATATATATATATATATAAAACACGGCGGTTCAAGCTTTCTCTTACCCGTTCTGTTGATTGCATACGTGTATACCCCCACATACCAAAACTTAAAACTAACCAAATTCCAGTCAAATAATAAGTAAATAGATTAAACAATTGATAGACATCTATTTAAATATTCTTCAGTGCACCAGAAGATAATATACACTGAATTGGTTTTCATAACGTAACTTGAAGTAATTACCCTTAACCGTCCATAATTTCCATACTCTCTTTGCAGTTCCCTGGTGTTTTGACCCCATGAAAGGTCGTTGAACCAACACTTTTTTTGCGTTAATTAAATAAATTTTGCTTCTTGCAGAAATCCAACTTCAACGCTTAGGGTTTTCATTCAAGCAACTCATTTAAAGCCTTTCTTTGTGACGCACCGTCTTACACCCTGCTACCAGCAATTTCAGGACGTCACTCAACGCGACGGGGTGATTTCTGCGATGCTTGCTTTCACGCGAACCCCCATTATACGTGTTAGAGGAATTCAAAGCTAATCCTGGACAAACATTTCATATTTCTCAAAATTCAAACCTCCACAGTGGGACATTTATCCCATTCTCCCTCCTGATCGCTTTATACAGAAACCTGCAGCTCAAGACATCTCTGGACTTAAGTTCCATGACACGATACTGTCTGCGGAACTGTAAGATTGCTTCCTTCTTTCAAAATTTCGGTAGAAGACGCACTTGACATCCGGAAAATAAACCCGTATACACATTTAATAAGAGTTTTGTTTGATGGGTACCAGAAGAGGACTCGACACTATGGAGAAGAGAAAGCTTACACTCCAAATAGTAATCGAACTCCTCTCCCTCTGTTTTCCAAGCCGTACTCCAATAAAAAAAACTGAACCACCCTGTTTCAGGGCTATAGAAACTACACCGAAATTGGAACTGAAGTTCCATTTAAACCTGGTACAACCATATTTCTCAGGTACTGATGCACTCATCCGGTACAGATAGTGTCACTAGGCTATTACACGTTTTACGGTGTAGCATGATGGTCTAACGATACTGCAAGTACAGAAGGTTTACTGCCTATCTAACTTATATTTAGACACGCTAGACAGACCGAATAGAGTCGGAGCAGGCCTCGAAAGGGTTAATGACGACTTCACTATCTCAGGTCATACAATATCTGTTCATAGAATGATTAACCACTAACGAACTGAGAAGTAAGGGCAAAACAAGTGAATGTAGTCCAACTGAAAGTATGATCCCGGCATGTGTCTGGAGTAAACGTTAAAATGCTCTTGTGCTTAACTAAGAATCACTCCATAAAGACGTATGGATAATTGAGGTAAAGGCACCATGCATTCTTTACCTAGGTATTAGATGGAGGCTTTTGAACACCTTCGCACTCCGGCAGCTTTAATCCCCGACAAAGAGTCGCAATATTCACTGACAAAACGTCTGGGTTGGTCCGTAAGCCACTCTGAACGCTACTGTAGAGAGGCAAATTCCGCTACTACCACAAGATCAGTTACTCTGAGGAAAATTAGGGAGCATCTGTAAGGATGACCTGTCTTTAGGAAGGTGGTCAGATTGTATTTGGAATTTTAGCGTGAACTGTAGTCCGTTTCCAACAGCCAATCCACGTTTACTCATTCAAATCCGCATGAACGAGCATATATTAACCACAGCTGCAGACATTTCACCAGAATATAAGCGGTATCACATTTCTACAGACTTCGAGATTTACAAACTAATTCATCCCAAACGGTAACGTTACCGAATTACGTTTCAGATGTGCCATTTCAATACTCGGCCAGACCACTAATTATTCTGAGAAATTTCTCTGATCTTTGTCACTCCATACGGGCAAATGCCAGAACATCATTTTGATTCAGGGACGGACAGACTCCTACACATCCCAGGTTTATTAGGCCATTCGCTATCATTCAATTGTTTGACGCCACAGAATGTGGGTTACTGAAGTCACTGCTAACAACTAAAAACAGAAATACGTAACATAGACGATGGCTTAACATTTTATACGCCGTGAGTGTCAAGATAAGCGTAGCCAACCTTAGAGCGAGAACAAGACCTCACAGAACACCTAACTGCACGTGCACACCAGTGAATAGTAATAAATTAAATAGGGAATAAATAAGATTTTAAAATATGTAAGTTTTGTGTATTACAAATTAAAATAATACCATAGAGATAAAAATTTATCCTGAAATCCACCGGTGACGTAAACCCGAATAGAAATATTCTGAAGGAATAAAGGATATGACGCACCCCACATTTTTCTGCAATCAAGTATGACTAAAATAAAAATCCAAATGTTCTCTTGATTGGGTGATGTAAACTAATAACACAAGCAACAATATGCATGACATAGCACTAATTATTTTTCAGCAATGCGAATAGGATACAAAGTTACATAAACCGACGTTTCTACACAGAATAGAGTTATTCTGCGAAAGTGACAGTCGCAGAGTTGCTCGAAGTTTCTCGGCCGAGTTTCCTTAACGTTGACAAAAAAAGAATACTCCACTGGACCCTATCCTGAGTAGCTAAATCTAGTCCACATCCGGATAATTATACCTTTAGGACGAAATATAACCTTGCCCAACCAAAAACACTCCTTCCCCCAATGGTACTGTCATTCATAATTTTACAAATTTAACGTTTGTGTTTCCTTGCATCGTTAGTGAAATACAATTGATAACCGACAAGATGCAACTATTTTTATTTATTTACTTCTAATCAGCACTACATATTTCGGGCGATGTTTTCGCCCATCTTCAGGAGCATATCACTGTAACTACAGCTTCTGATATTGTCCACCGATGTTGCTGCTGGCTGGTGTTGCGTATTGGGTGGAACTGACTTAGTCACCAGCCAACAGTAACATCGGTGGACAATAACAGAAGCTGTAGTTACAGTGATATGCTCCTGATGATGGGCGAAAACATCGCCTGAAATATGTAGGGCTGATTAGAATTAAATAAATAAAATAGTTGCATCTCGTTGGTTATCAATTGTAATTATAATTTTACAACTTTTTTATAATTCAGTTACCTGACGTACAGTACCAACAGTGTCTCACAAGCCGCAAATCGACGGTATTTATGTACAGCACAAAGGAGCGAAACAAAGAATAAATATTTAACCAAAACACAAAGAGTAAAGCCTAACAAACCTACTTCGTCAAACACGCAACTGTCTTTGAGAAGATGCAGGTCTTATGGAATTACGTTCACAAAATACGAGCAGCAGCTGAAAAACAATATACAAAAAACAAAATAAAACAGATCACAGAGTATTGATTTTATTTGAGTCAGCACATTCGTTTGGGTCTAAATACAAACACGAAGAGATTTAAACGCAACAGAAACTGTATTTGATATTAGGCTGCATACATGACATATATTATTATTATTTTAATAAATAATCATATATTCGTGAGACCCCACTAACAGATATATTGCATGTTGCAAATGTACCTATGTTTATAAATTTCTGTAATAAAGGTGACCAGTGATGGTTCTGATAAGCCGAAACATGTAGAACAATGTTGTATGGCATTATGGTGTTCTGTTTGACAGTATTTCTCTTTGTATTTCAATAATGTACAACAGAACGGGATGTATCAAAATAAAGTTTGTAATTTCAGTTAATCTGCTACGCAGTTTTCATATCAGTATGAGGAATGTGAACGCAATTTTTGGCTGTTAAATGTCAGATAAGGGATCGCAGACGTAGAGGTTAGCGAATAATATTAAAAGTAATAATATAGAATTTGGACGCAAAGGCGTGCATTGGTTCCAGTTGTTCTGGTCATGATGGAAGCAAGGATATTACGGTACGGTAAAGAATTTCGTCACCAGCTGAATAAGTATAAATTTTCAATTTTTAAACTCATGGTTCCGTGCATCGTAGTTCAGTGTTAATAAAAATCCAACCAGATGCAACAGTATGCAGATATTTATTTACTGCAAAGTCACTCTACATGTTCCGAGTGTCAGGCCACGTTGGAGGGAAGTAGCTGTACCAGTATTATGACCTGTACCGGAGGTTGCGGTTACAGTTTTTAGTACTCCTGATGATGGGTGCTGTGACACCCGAAACATGTAGCGTGACTTTGCAGTAAATAAATATCTGCATATTGTTGCATCTGGTTGCATTTTTATTAACATAAAAATTATCAAATTTAGGCGCTGCCACTTGATGTATGTCACGGAACTGTCCCGATATGTGAGTCAAGATCAATGTGAACTTTCCAACGGCAATGTGCTGTACAATACGCACAGCAACTGTCTGAACATTAAATAATTCTGCGTTTTACCATCGAGTGTACTAGGTTGCCTCTTTCGTAGGATGCTCAGAGGAAACAAGAACAATTTCCTGAACAGCGCTAACATACTGTTCTCTTGATTAAGCTGAAGAAAATTTTGTGCGATTTATGAACTAAATTTTTTAAACTTATTTTACTTAATTTCAGACAGATTTTCTACTACATTACATTCTTCAGAGGGCTGACCGTGCCCGCTGTTCGGTTTGTGTTTTCTGTTGTGCCCCCCCCCCCTTCCTCACCACTTGTCCCTAGACACCTGTAAATCAGTCGACATGACGCTGATAGTGCCGCATACATCATTATACCAAGTCTGGCATTGACAGCACAATCACAAGGCGAGAGCAGCCCTGGGAAAGAAATTGAAATTTAGAAGTGTGGGAGCTGGAAAACACATTATTAGTTCCACGCGTCAGTTCCATGGTTTAACGCAGTCATTCTTCGGATTTTCTCCAGTCTCTGCTTCTATTCTTCTGTTTATCAGTTTCGCTATTATTATTATTATTAGTAGTAGTAGTAGTAGTAGTAGTAGTAGCAGCAGCATAGCAGCAGCAGCAGTAGTAGTAGTAGTAGTAGCAGTAGCAGCAGTAGCAGTAGTAGTAGTAGTAGTAGTAGCAGCAGCAGTAGTGGGAATAGTAGTAGTAGTAGGAATAGTAGTAGTAGTAGCAGCAGTAACAGCAGTAGTAGCATATTACATTATACGAGTATTGAAATGAAGGTAAGGCTCTTCTGCTCGATACTGAAACATTTATGAAGAAGACGTAGGGAGAAGTGGAGACATAGACCCATAGATTCTTAACCTGTGCATTAAAAGGACGCAAGTGATCACCTTTACGATCACAATCCACCGACTGAGGGCTCGGTTGGTCTCACAGACGGTCTGGAGGTCGTGGTGAAGAAAATAAGGTTTGATGTCGCCACCGGAAACAAAACTCCATAACCGGTACGTCCAGCCCGTAGACTATGGCCTGTTCAACGTCCAGTTAGGACCACGTGTTTAGCATTGCCGCGTGTGTTGTAGGGCAAAAATCGTCATGCCGCTAGAGTAAATAAGTAAACATTGGCTATTCTGCGAGAACTGAGATGCTACACAGTAAAAGCTCTTACGATCTCCGTTTTTTATAAACGGCTTCTGGCTTATTAAATTATTACACCAACCACTGCACATTTATAAAATTTACACATTAAAACATTAAAAAATCTCCGACGTGTTTCGGTCCTAAGACCATCATCAGGGAGCTATATATTCCTTGCTAAAGTCACACTATAAATAGTCACAGATTAGTTTCGTTGTACAAGTTGGGTGTTGTGGCAGCATGCCGTGTTGTGTAATGTTATGTTGCGAAGAGTGCCCTGCTACGGATGTGCATTCTGTGCTTCGTTGCAACGTAACATTACAAAACACGGCATGCTGCCACAACACCCAACTTGTACAACGAAATTAATCTGTGACTATTTCTAGTGTGACTTTAGCAAGAAATATATAGCTCCCTGATGATGGTCTTAGGACCGAAACACGTCGGAGCGTTTTTAATATTTTAATGTGTAAATTTTATAAATTTTGTATATGTGCAGTAGTTGGTGTAATAATTGAATAACTTGACAACATGCACGGTGTAACAATAGAAATAGGCTTCTGGCTTCTTTTTGTCAACATCTAAAACCAGTCGATTATTGTGCTGTTGTGTGAACAAGAACTGAAGATTTAGAGTAAGTACAAAAATTAGAAACCAATTACGTGTTACAACGAACTCGTGTAATGTGTTAATATTACAAAAAAAAAAGAGTTTTGTTTTGCGAAGAATAAATATATTCAGGATAGAGATGTTCGCTCTTCTGCGATGTTAGTCAGCGTGGGTTTGTAGTTATTCACCGACGTTTCGGAACAACCTATCGGGTCCTATCTTCAATTCAATTTGCTTGACCTTTGAAGGTGGCAAGATATGTTGCCCCGAAACGTCGCTACACAGTGTAACACCCTAGAAGAGCGAAGATCTCATTTACACCTCGGCGGAAGTATCAAGCCACGCATATTCACAAAAGACCAGGTTTCAAGTCCTGTTCTCACAAAGGAAAGACAAATATATTTCGTTGAGGCAACATATCTGTCTGTCCCACTCTCACCCGATTCTATGTTTCATAAAATTTGGTGCGGGAGAAACTTACAAAACCTTTGCAATAAGACATAAGCTTGAGCGTAAATGGATAACATTCCACTCCCCCGACATATCTCCTAGACGCTGTGCTTAGTCGAAAGCATAAATACACAATTTGACTGAAGACATAAACTTTTACATTTATCTCGTTAAATGAGCCTATATTACAAACAAAAGCTTCAGATCTGAGGTAGTATATCATATTTTATGAATTTCATGTGCCATGAACGCTATTTTAAAATAGAAGTTAGGAATTTTTAATTTTGGCGATGTGTTTTTAGTTAGACACACCCGGTATTCTATCCGGAACAGAAGGGCATGATTTTTCTTCGACACTGACGTACCTCCAGTAAAACACGGCGTCACGTCTCTGGCACCCGTAATTATGAAAATAACTGAATCTTAAGATTGCTTAGGCCTAGTGATTTTCCTTTCATTATGAAAGTCGCCATAGTTATTTGGCAGCATCAGTGTTATTTCTAATTACTTTCTGTGCAGGATGATTCATCAGGAAAGATCAATATTTTTGGACATAATAGTATCGGTCACTGTAAGAAAACAAAGCGTACAATAAATGTGTCTAATACTGAGCGGCTACTGGGACAGAGCAGTTTGAATTCACAAATAAAAAGCACTGTAAATGACAATAAAGAAAGAGAAATTACGTACTGTTAATTTTTGTAATTTTAACTTTAATTTTAATTCAATATTTAAATTACAAATATGTCAAACAGAAACGAAAAATTTTCTTACACGGAAATGAAAAATTTGTTACAGTTCACAACAAATGCTCGAAAATTCCACCGTCAACCTCAGTTCACTTTACAACTAGCATGCGAAGATCACGTGTTTTTTGTCTGAGTCGATCTTGCTTTCTTTATGCGGGCAGCAGCATCCAAAAAATGCGACCAAGCAATTCGTCTAGTGTGTCCACATTTTTGTAAACTTCGCTCTGTATCCAACCTCACAAACAGAAATCGAATGGAATTAAGTCTGTAGATTTAAACAGCTCTGTCTCGGTAACCATTCAGAATTAGGCACATGTTCATATGAACCTTTCCCTCACAATGATCGACACTAACACTCCCCAAAATATTGACGTTTCCTCCTGACTCACCCTGCGTAACGTAAATACAATAGCCGATTTTCTACTGTAATCGATGTAAAGCACTGGCTGTAACATACATAACGAAAAGAATTTCGTACAGAATCCAGGCACAGTGCCACATATGTTCCCCTTCCAGACAGCCAGTATAGCTTACATAAAGTATTTATTACTTCGACTGGAACAATATCAACAGCATGTCTGTTTACAATTCCAATACACAAAGGACAACCAATTATGTGACTTACAATCAGAGGTTTTCACAGTTCCATAACTAGAACTACAAAATGACTTCTTTCTTCCTCGACCACTCATTTTAACATGTCTGAAGACTTCTTTTCCTTCAGGAATATCCTTTCTGTCTTCCTGAATGTTAATTTTACACATTTACCTTGTGCGGTTGGAAATATCTGGACCGAAGTCAACTAATCTCAGAAATGTAAAGGTAAAGGTCTCCTTACATTTGACTCGGCATCACGCCATAACGAGTTATGAGGGAGCAAACAAGCATGACTCAGTATAAGTCAAATATTTATTATATTTCTTGTAGCGAGACCGAAGCATGTCCTTTAAACGACAAACGAAACAGCGGAAATTAGAAACGCCAAGATTCTTGGATGGATAGTTACTGTGAGGAAAAAAAGTACATACCATGCGAATACAAATGATACTCTGACGGTCCATAACTTATGTAAGGATGAGATGGAAAAACATTTAGATATAATGCGTAAAGGTATGTGTGACTACGTGCAACGTGAAATTATGAACTTACAGCCGGACGATTATCAAGAACACAACTTCGATAATCCTCACCGGGTGCCAACGCCGGTACAGGCACATAGATGCCTGATCCAAACGGGACAGCGACGCAGTGTAATTTAGGTGTTCGCTGTTCAGGGGTGTTACGTGGTAGAAGTCAGTAGTTGGTTAGCGACGTTTCGGGACATCCTATCAGTCCCGTTTTCAAGGGACGAGCAGCTGGTAACCAACTACCAAACTCTTCCACTAAAATCCCAGAAGGACGAAGGCATCCTCTAATTACAGTTAGCCTATATAGCCATCTTACGTCCGCAAACCATAAATTACGTCGGGCCACCGGACCAAAATTTGATTTCACGAAGGAGTCCAGCTCCATGCCGCTACCTCGCGATGTTCTAGTAGAAAATTTAATTTGTCCTACACTTCCATTCTTAAACGAAATTAATGACACTTACGGTAAGTCGTTTCCTTGAAAAGGGGGACAAATACAGCGTATGCCTGGCAGGCAGAGAAGTTCTGCATTAACGGTCTGCAGTTAACCCACTAAGATAGTCTATCTAGACAATATCATATCTCTGTACACGTGCTAGCGACAGACTTAAAAGTCACTTCCAAGAATGTATTTCAACAAGACGCCAAATACTGACAGTTGTACGTAGATTCCATTACATTTACCTCTAGACTATCTCTGTCTTTGCACTGTTGTTACAGCTAACACATTACATGCAATCGTATTCGGTTTTAACTCACAGAAACAGCCGTCTACATAAGTTATCAATTTACTATCTTCCATTCGCTTTCCGGTTTTATTATTGGTTGTACTAACCTTAATGTGACATAAATTTACATAATAAGACAAACATACCAACAAAGGACGATATTTAAACCATGTACATTTATTGAAGAATTTGCACTTTTCAGTCTGTTGCAGTCCTCAGGCATCGAACAGAAACATACTAACCCTTAACCTGCTAACGTGGAAAATATTGTGAGCTCCGAATAATGTTAGCAAAGGGCAGATGGGATTTAACTCGTCGTTTACAGGGTTAAAAGTAAGTAAAACGCAATACCTAATGTACACACAAAACTGATGTAAAACACCAAGTATAAAATATTACTTTTCAAATGTGTGTGTGTGTGAACCAACTTTCTCCAAATTATCACAAATGGTCAACGAATGATAACACCCTCATATATCCATAACCAAAACGTATGATGCGACCTAAAAGATCATGACTTCTACTCAGTAAGACTGGCCGACAGACACACATTTTATAGCCAACATAGAATTTTACAGTGCTCAGTATCAATCAAAGTGAATATACCGAAACGTCGCACATAAAATTCAGAAGCCGCGGAATCACCCAAAAGAAAGAATACAGCCATATTTTATTTTATTTTATCCATTATCTTTTACTTATGGTCTGGCAGCATTCCTATTATCTTATTACATTTATGATCCCCGAGGAAGGCAATCACACGAGCCACGTGGGATTTTACATAAATAAATGTCCCTTAAATAGCGTGCATTTTTGGTCACTTCACTGTATTATAATTGTATACACGATTACAGTGTGCTATAAAATCAATTTACATATTCAAATATATCTGACTTCTTTCTTAAAGACAGTATTTTGTTTATGTGCGTCATCCCCGTTGTGTGATATACAATCAGTATGGCAATATATGTGCGTGGCACTTACCGTCAAACACAACTATTTTATTGGCTAATTATTGGAAGGTTTACAACTACATGTTTCGGCCCTGTTCTTGGGCCATCATCAGGTTGTATCACGAACCTAGAGTAGGCTATATTGCATGCTACTTATTGGTAATGGGTGTTTTGGAGAGCTCTCCCTATTACTGCGTGTTATCATGGTATGTGTATTTTTTCATTCTATGTATAATAATACTTCTAGCGGGATTAATTGCCCCGGTGTTTCCTGTAAGTATAACACTTATCATATATTACTTAACATTTGTGTACAATTATTCAATTTGTTAGTATTTTGGTCTGGTTGATTGTAATAGTCTCTTATGCACTTTTTAGATTGTGTATTGTCATTTTTCTATTTGTTGATCGGCTCTTTTGTCCTTGGGGTTGGCGTGCTGTAATAGGGAGGGCTCTCCAAAACACCCATTACCAATAAGTAGCATGTAATATAGCCTACTGTAGGTTCGTGATACAGCCTGATAATGGCCCAAGAACAGGGCCGAAACATGTAATTGTAAACCTTCCAATAATTAGCCAATAAAATAGTTGTGTTTGACGGTAAGTGCCCCGCACATATATTGCCATACTGATAGTATTTTGTTTTTTCATATAGAACTTGAAGTAAAATATTAACTCTTCGCTGTAACTTACCTACTTCAGCCAGTAATGTACTAGCCACTCTTCTCTTACATTTCTGTTCCGAAAGAAGGCCTTGCAAGTCTCTGAACCTAAGCCGAATGTCCTACGATATTTCTTTCTTTACGTATGTGTAGGAAATGTTCGGAATATACCTCCAGATGACCGGGTGCGTAACCTTTCAATCACGATCAACATAGTGTGTGTGTGTGTGTGTGTGTGTGTGTGCGCGACCATGTGCGTGGTGAACTAAGGTCCGTGTTTTGCTCCGAGGCCACTCACAGACCATTATCTTCTGACCAAATCATCTGAAATCACAAATAAAACTGAAAACCCGTTATCAAGGAACTAACGTACGTATCAGCACATTCACACACCAACGGACAGGTGGTTCACGCCTGCCTGCAGCTTCCAGCCACTTTTCGTCTGTAGGCTAACTCATGGCATGGCAGCAGGCATGGTTTTAATGGACGGCCTAAACCCTCTCACTGATATTTCCTGGCTCGCAATAAATTTCTCTACGAAATATATTAACACTTAAGTTGAGGGAGTTCTTACGTCGTTCAGGAATGACAGCAAGTCCTTCAGCAAATGTGGCGTTCTGTTTGTAGCTGAGTACCAGTGCTTCGGACGACTTTGTTACCTCCATCCACAGGGTAGAAGATGCATAAAAATAACATAATTCTGTTATTTTACAAAGCTGTAAATCACTAAGAGTCTACAGCGTCGGTGAGAAATGCAAAAGACAATATAGAGCATAGGTGGAATAATACTGACAGAATTACACGGAATAACTTCCAGAAAAAACCTTCTCTTTGCTACTTTGTCCGCCATAATCCCCATATGATCTGGCGTGCTGTAATTATGTTCCTCGGAAATTTTGGTATTCATCTACCAAAATACACGGGGTCTTATCACCGCAATAAGTTAATATAACGTCCAGTCTTCCCTTACATGTGCCAGATATTACACGACCTTCGGTTGTATTTCCTATGGTTCTTGGAAGCAACATGCCAAGCACACTTTTATATTTACTAACAATTTAAGCGTCCCGCTTATGACGTGTTCCGGTGCTATTTGAGTAACACCGTTCTTAAGGCTATTTCTAATCTCCCTGTTTTCCTCTCCAAACCGCAGATTTTTTTGATGAAGAATCTGTGGCCTCTTTAAATTTTTCTATCAACGTTTCTTCCTTAATTTAATGGGATTTGATTTTCATTACGCCTAATATGTCAGTTTTCTAAGGAGCCGTAAGTTATTGACATCTATTGGAAAATACATTAATTAAAAGCTTTTAAATCTGGGCAGGAAAAATATCGCTTGCTAGAACACGATCCACTACATGGAAGTGCACGCATAATGACAGTGCGTTAGGAAGTAAATCACAACATCCATTTTAACACTTAGAAAAACAAGCAGGTTGCAAAGAATCGATCCGCTTTCGAGTTAATGATCCAAGCTCCAGTTACATATCAAAATCAAATGCGTTCGAAAGTTTCACACAAGTTTGTCTCCAGTAGTCAATGAATTCAGACCAACGATTTTTAACATTTCTTTAACTTAGGGGGAACACTTCTGCCTATTCACTTGAAATAAGTGACCTTTCACACTTTTACTTAAGCATGTAAGTATTACAACGTACAGTACTGTACTCTGCGAATGTATGAGCGATGTACGGACCTATGAATGTTAAAAGTACTGCACTCGTTAGTAATTTTGGTCTTGCACTAAATAATCTTTTTTTTTTTTTTTTTTTTTCTCAACACCCTTCCACTTTTCCCTCTCCTGGCCCCCCCCACCCTTTTTTTTTAATTTTTTTTTAAAAAAAAATTTCCCCCCTCCCCCAAA
>Ga0136643_10010386_pt1 | contig 13759 bp, 9 predicted proteins | sample TergutLab28metaG_FD_96883 | JGI IMG/M metagenome (GOLD analysis project Ga0136643, IMG submission 96883) | Labiotermes labralis P1 segment gut microbial communities from Petit-Saut dam, French Guiana - Lab288 P1 (version 3) (version 3) | ecosystem: Host-associated > Arthropoda: Insects >...
CCCATCTCATTCTTCTTGATTTTATCACCCACACAATATTGGGTGAGGAGTACAAATCATTTAACTCCTCGTTATGCAATCTCCTCCATTCCCCCATTACCTCGCCCCTCCTAGGTCTAAATATAAATCAGTCACATAATCTACATAAAAGTACACAATATTCATGAAAGTGTGCAAAGCATTTGTAGATTGTAGATTATGTGACTGATTCCATATCTGTTAGGATCCACGGAAGATGAATACGTATGAATAAGAAAGTGATTATGAATTGTCAGTTGGAAAGTTTAAGGACTCATGGTAGGTTGTAGCTAAGATAAAGAATTGTCGGAAATAAGAATGTTTAACAACAGATTTTACGTAACTTCACTGTAAAATAGAAATGAGTTTGGTTGGAAGGTGGAGGCATCAGATTCTGTTTGAAATAGTGATCACCAACGCACAGACTACACAGTTCCAGAAGATGTTTGTATTTGGAATAAGTAGCACTGAATAGTGCAACAAATTACAACACACTACTGAATATTTGAAGAGGTGCAACATGTTTGCCTGTAACATGATTGCAATTTCAGAATGGCTATGCTGTTTTGCCAGAAACATTCCAGAGTGGAGCCATGTTAACATGACTGTCTTTATGTGGTATCACTTGATTAACAGATCCATGAATCTGGCAGGCACATCAAGAATCATTCTTTGTACCAAATCATTCTCTATAGCGGATATCACATTCATCAGGCTCACATCCTTGATCCTTTGGTGTAAACACATGGTCCACATTTCTGTCAATGTCTTGTAGTGTGAGTGCTTGATTTACTTCGGCCCTCTCGTCTAATTCCATGCCTCACGTCGTGTGTCTGATGTCCAGTATTCCTTTGATATTGAAATGTGGCCATTTTAAGGAACAGCTAATAAAATTATGATATTTAGCTTCCATTTTAATCTCCGGGTTTAATTTGACAGCGCATTTTCCAGTGCAGAGTTTAACCCTTATCCTGCTAACGTGGAGAATATGGTGAGCTCCTAATAATGCCAGCAGATGGGATTTAATTCGGTGTTTAAATGGTTAATGCAGTTCTGAATGGTATGGACAGTTGGCAGTAGATGATGAGGAGTTAAACATTGAGGAGTGGCAAATGTGTTGATACTTGTGGAGTTAGATTCAAAGCTTCTGGGATGTAACATTATATAATAATATATTTAACTGCAAATGGGCTGTCACCCGGTGGCAGTGGTTATAATGCACGTACATAAATATGAAATAAGGATCTAAGAAATTTAAGTCAGGAGGGCTACATGGGAAGCATGCAGTAGCAACGTGGAGTCTTGGGAACCATCTCAGAATTCGCTTTTAGACACAGGGAAACCAAGAAAAACCTGTGTAGAGGTGGCCAGTTGCAGGACTTTCCGGATAGTGACTTCTAGCCAGCAATCCAGCAACTAAAGTAGGTTTCTGGATTTGTAGTTCCCGGCGTTTCGAATGCTTATAGAACCATCATCTTGAGGGCGAAGCAGTCAAGGCATTACAATCCTTTGAAATATCAGGAATTACTTACCAAATGAGAGTGTCACATCCCAGGAGAACTGAATCATCAGAAACACTGCTGGGAGAACCTTGGGTCAATCTCATATCAGGATAGTTGGTAAAGTGACTGAGATTCAGACTGGGTATCTCCTGAATGCAAATCGAGAACATTACTGCTTTGCTGATGCGCTTGGTCGATTCTGGATAAGTAAAGGCATATAGACAGACGGGTCTTATATGGCAAGTTTTTGAAGTAATTATTTCAATTAAATTTAGTTTGCAATAATTGTAGTATCATTTGATTTTTGTTGTTAATTGAAGTGTGTCCAACCAGCTGCCAGATACTGGAAGTTGCTTAACTTTTATTGTCCTAAAATATCATACACTGGTCTCTAAAATGTTCTGACAAATGGTCTAGCATGCCACATGCTGGTCACTGTGTGTTTACTTGGTAGCAATTTAAATGTCCGTGCTAAGCCAGGAAAAATCGTTTATATCTGTCTTCTGAAGGTTAAGAGGATGGGACGTCTCTTAGTCAAAAATGACAGTAATTCAGAGGTATGAAGTGACACAAAGAATAGAATGTTTGATGCAGATTTGCCAGTTTTTATGGTGTGCTTCTTTTCGTTCACTTGCTCGAACACACGAGCTGATGTAACTGATTTAGGTTGTTTGAATTCGTTCATTGGGGCTTAGTCTATCTGATTTTTTGGTCTCATTGCACAGCTGTCAGCTGATGTCCTTGTGTCATTGGGTCAGTTATTGCTGTACATAAACATCACATAATTTTTGAGGCATTATTGATGGTACAAAATTCTTCACCATATTTCTTGGAATATAGCTGACAGCAGTGACCCACCCCACAACCCACATATTAAGAACCAGGGTTGTAAAACTTAACGAGATCTGGCTTATATAAAGGGATAGTGTAGTTAACAAGATGAAGTTTATGTTTTGTGTGTGTGTGTGTGTGTGGAGGGGGGGGGTGGTATGGTGCATGTTTGTGTGTGTGTGTGTGTGTGTGTGTGTGTGCATGAGTTTTTCCTTTTCAAAATGATAAGAAAGAAGGAATAGATGATATGTGGGTTTGAGCCCTTTTCAGGCCCGATGCACCTAGGCCCTAAAACAGGCCCTTTGTGCTAGGAAAGGAGGAGATGCTATATCACCAGTACTTTTCAGCTTTGCCTTATAGTATGCCATGAGATAGGTCCAAGGAAATGAGGAAGGATTGAAAATTAGTGGGACACAGATGCTTTGTTAGTCAATACTAAGGAGGTTGGTCTAGAAGTAAATAGTGAGGAAACTGAATGTTTGTATCTTGTGGACAGAATTTAAGGCAGAATCACAACTTAAGAAGATCTAATTACTCCTTTGACAGAATGGCAGAGTTCAGATATTTTGGAACAACACAAATGAAAATCGCATTTTTGAAGAAATTGGGAACGCATTAAATTCAGGGAATGCCTGCTACCATTTGGACTAGAATTTTTAGTCTTCCCATTAGCTGTTTGAGAATGTAGCAATTGAAGTATACAGAATTATAATTTTGCCTGTTTTACATTGACTGAACCATGCATCGTGATAGATATACGTGAGAAAGAGCAACAATATGCACACTCTTTCTCATTAATTTATTCCAATTAAACTATCCTGTACATTTATTTAATTAGTATACCAACTGATGCACATACATAAAAATTCCACATTAAATCATTAAAATTGCTCCGACATGTTTCGATCCTAAGATAATCGCTAGGGAACTAGAATTTCCTCACTAAAGTCACTATTAAAATTAGTCACTGATGATTAATTTCATTGTATAAACAGGGTGTTGTGGCAGCATGTCTTATTGTGTAAGGTTATGTTGTTGAGAGTGCCCAACTACGGCTGTGCGTCCTGTACTTCGCTGTGTATCAGCAGTATCACACAGCAAAGCACAGGACGCACACCCGAAGTCGGGCACTCTCAACAACATAACCTCACACAATAAGACATGCTGCCACAACACCCTGTTTATACAACAAAATTAATCAGTGACTAATTTTAATAGTGACTTTAGCGAGTAAAGTGTAGCTCCCTGCCGATGATCTTAGGATTGAAACATGTCGGAGCGATTTTAATGTTTTAATGTGGATTTTTTATGTATGTGCATCAGTTGGTATACTAATTGAATAATTCGACGATATGCACAGTGCAACAATAAGGATATCCTCTACATGTTTCAAACAAATAATTGTTCATCATCAGGATGTTATTTCTGTACACCCAGCATACAGTATTTACCATGCATCTAGCCGCTAACACAATCACATCTTGTTAACAGCCAGACACCCAATAGATGCATGGTAAATACTGTATGTTGCGTGTACAGAAATAACATCCTGATGATGAACAATTATTCGTTTGAAACATGTAGACAATATTTATCTCAGTAATTAACGAACTTGATGCACAAGATTTTGTTTTACAGTAAGTTTATTTCATGCCTCTGCATGTTTTGAGCACCATGTGCTAATCATCAGGAGGTCAAAATTGCATTATACAGCCTCTGGTATCATCACCCTGAAACAAGTGAATGGTCTAAAATTACTAAAATACAATTCTATAAATATGAGCACATAGTAGTAAAATTTATGTGTGAATCTTTCGGGTGTGATTACTGTGTGTTACTTATTATAAGTTGTTATGTCATGTAGAGGTTATGTTTATCCAGTTATTGAACTTATTAGAAAGGTACTATGTCTGTTTACATTTATGTTTGCTGAGTCTATCTAGTCATAGAGGGTAGTTTAATTGGAATAAATTAATGAGAAAATGTGTGTATATTGTTGGTCCTTCTCACAAATAAATTTTGCCTGTTCTTTGATATTAACGGGAAACTTGGTCTCCCACACAAAGGGTGTTCAGGCATAGAGTGCTGAGGAAAATATTTTATTCCAAGAACGTGGCAGTAATGAGAGACTGGAGAATACATGTAATGGGGAGCTTCAAGAAGTATACTTCTCACCATATATATTCAGATGATCAGGGCAAGGAGAATGAGATGGATGGGGCATGTAGCATGTATGGGCGAGAAGAGAAATGCAGAAGGGGTTTTGGTGGGGAAATCTGAAGGGAAAAGACCATCTGGAAGATACAGGCATAGATAGGAGGATAATATTAAGATAGATCTTAAAGAACTAGGATGGGATGGCGTGGACTAGATTCAGCTGGCTCTTAATAGGGAGAGGTGGTGGGCTGTTGTGGACATGGTGATGATCCTTTTGTTTCCACAAAATGTGGTGATTTCTTAACTAGCTGAGAACATAATAACTTCTGAGGCAGATCTTTGTTCCATGGAGTTAGATATGTGATGTTTGTGTAAGTCATTATTGAGGCTTTTGATGAAGATTGGTTGGAGGTAGTCACCACCTGTACAGTATGCACCTTTCTGTTCTCTGACTTGCTTACTGACATAAGAGTCATGCGTGTGAAGTGTTAACAAGTCAGTGATAGCTTCCAGATTATACTGGTTCAGTTTGGGTGTCAATGATGTAAGGCCTTGTGGCCTCGGGTTTAAATAAAAACTGACCCATTCTTGATTTAACAAGTTTGATCAGAGGCAGAGCATTTGGCTTCTAATCACTGCAATTATCTGAACTGTTGCTCATGGCCTTCTTCACCTTTCATGATCTTCCTCAGTCACTGTAGGCATATCGCACGGTACTGTGATATTTTCGTGGCCTTCTTTGATTATGTCATTTTAAGATACTCTGTTTTTTTTAACTAATCTGTGTGATGTGTTCAGTGTATTGCATGATGTTATGAGTTTATATAATTTTGTTTTCACTTCAGACTTGTGTCAGAATATGTAATGTGCCTGCCCATTCCACCTGTAGCTTGCAGGCAACGTGGTGCCCGTGACATACTGTTATATTTCCAGTGGATATATTTGAAATAATTTCATGTCTTGACTTGGGATGTCAGTTATGCGAGCACTGTTGCACATTTAGCACCACCCGGGAGGCACGTACAGCTTAAGGAATCCTGTGGACATGAGCAACGTTACCCCATTAACGTTAAAACTACATGGGAAAACAACAAAAAGAAACCCAGAAAACAAGCAGTCGCAAATTTCCGGCTCAACACGGGTCACGACTGTCTCACAGCACACCTCCACCACATCAAAATCTTCAGCTATAACTACTGCACAATATGCAAACTGGAGAACACAATAATGGACAAAGATCACCTCCTTGTGTGCCCAAAACTGGACCATACTTCTAAGGAATTACCAAAGCTGTTTTGGGATGCCAGAAGATTAATGGAATAAATCCAAGATCTGCCATTAGACAACAAGAACATATTTGAAATAAAAAGTCTTATAACGCTTACCCTTGCAAAAAAAAGCAAGATAGCATAAATTCTAAACATTTATGAGCTGTTTATTCATGTAGGCATTCATTATGTTACTAATTCATCTTGTAAAAATGTGCTAAAATTTAGATAACCTAGCCTGTATCATGAACTGCATTTTTTAGTAATTTTTCTGTTATTATCACTACAGTTGTGTTGCACAGGTACATTTATATGCACAGTTGTACAGTGGCATACTGAGGGGGGGGGGGGGTTCAAGCCCTCCCCGAATTTCCGAAGGCCCTCCAAAATCGTGCCAAACTCAACCCGATTGTGAAAACTGTTAAAAATTGCTGAATTTAGGACACCAACACCCCAAGATGTTTGGAAAAAAGGCAGTAAAATTCTGAAACAACCGCCGGTTCACAGTTGTTTTACATTAGTAATGACAAATGGGTTGTCATATCATAAATAGTCTTAAAGTACCAAAAATTAAGAAAATTTTACTATATGAAATGAAATTTCTTGTGCCAAATTACAGCTGCCTCCAGAACCCCTGACTAGGGGGCTACCACCCCCAGATCCCCGTTCTCTCTGTCCTCAACCGAATTTGTTCACCCCCCCTCCCCCAAACAAAATTCCTGGGTACGCCACTGTAGTTATCGTATGTGTATTCACTCTCCCTTCAGTGTATCCAGTTTCTTGCTACCCATATGCGTACTGCATTTTGCTGAAGTTGCCAATAGCATGAGAGGGTAAGCAGGCCTGTGTTAGGCTATTCCTTTTCTTCCCGCAGTCTCACGAAGAACTGCCTTTACATTTTTTCTATGTCTCTTCCTGTAAGCAGAAGGCTAGTGTGAGAGATCCATAACTTTCTTTGGTCTTTTGCATTAACACCAGGACAGTATTTTGTATTTCACAGTTTTTATGCCAGGTGTGTGCCAGATGGTGCCCTCATTTTAGTCATGACCACTTGCAGCTGGAATGTTAATTGAACTACAAAAAATGTAATTTCCATGAGTCTGTTCTTTGTTAAACATCGCCACAGTAACTTGTGTCATTTCCTCAATGTGCCATCCTTCTAACCTGTCTAAAGGGCGCTGTACACTCCCAATTAAACTGAGCAATTTTACTGTGTGATGTCATACCTGACAAAAAACTGAGTAAACTGCGCAGTTTTGACAGGCAATAGCGCAGGCCTCAGAACTTTTCTTTCCAGTCGTCTTTCACACAGAGAACTGCGCAGTTCACTCAGGGAATCCCCCACACATTCAGTTCAGTTTTTCATGCAGTTTTTTACACAGTTAAACTGAATGGTTTAAATTAGAGTGTGTGGAGCCTTTAATAATAATTACTCACAAAATGAAGATTTTTGCATGGTCAGAACTGGACTTCAAAACCATTGAATGCACTGGTCCTCTGTGTTAAACGAATTAGAGCCATCTGAATTAGGTTTGTGGTGTGTTAGTCCAGCTCCCACAGACATCTACTATTCCCCACTGCGTTAGCAGACCGGTAGTCATTCCTGCCATTTACAGTGCAGGATATCAAAGTAATGGACTGTATTTAATTTCAGTCTATATCCATGGAGAATTAGACTCAATACAGTTCACACATTGTGAAATATTGCTGTGAGTAAAGGAATTTTAAGTAATGCACATGCCATTACTCTATTATATAGGGCCATTATTTTATCTGAGAACTATCAGTGGCTACTGCCTTTTGGCTTGTTCATATTAACACTGCTCACTCAGACACCCACCCAAATACAGCGATACCTCGGCTAATGATAATTCGTTCCGGAATCACATTCGTTAGCCGAAATCTTCTTTAGCCAAAACACACATACAGACAGAAAAGATAAGCTTCTGGAATGGCCCGACCGTTCATGTTTGCTGCTTTATGTTAGCGCGCGCATCCACTAAAACATTCGTTAGCCGAATCCATATTCGTTAGCTGAGTCCAAAAAACAGCGAAAAAAATCTTTGTTAGCCTAAAAATTCGTTAGCAGGGTCACTTTTTAGCCAAGGTATCGCTGTACATAGAGGAGTGGGGCAGGAATTGACAAATTATAGTTGTCATATAAAATAAAGGACCTTGTATGGTGTATTCAGTGCCCTGGAGGTTATACTGTATAGTGCCAAGTAATAGGGTGATTAACAAATAAGGATTTGGCGCAAATGTGGAAGGAAGCAGTTGTGGCCTACTGTAAGGTACTGTTGCAGGACTTCCTTGGAATCACTGAGGAAAACTGCACGTAATCTCAAGTCAAGATGGCTGAACTGGGGGCTGAGAGTTTAACCCAGAACTTATGGAATACAGGGGGCACACGGTGGCGCAGTTGATTGAGGCATTGCGCTACAAGCCAGAAGGTCGCAGGTTCAATTCCCGATGTTGTCATTGGAATTTTTCATTGACATATTCCTTCTGGTCCCACTATGACCCTGGTGTTGACTCAGCCTCTAACAGAAATGAGTTCCAGGAATATTCCTTGGGGGGGTAAAGGCGGCCGGTGTGTAGGGCAGACAACCTTACCACCTTCATGTGACGATTGTCTTGAAATCTGGGAGCCTGAAACTCCTGGAACCCTCAGGGCCCATCCAGGCCTGTACAGGGATTGCTTTACCTTTCACTCTGACCTTATGGAATAAAGATTGTGACTGTTAGTCAGGTGACTGATGTTAACTGACCCCATTCTGACCGGTGCAGGAGATGTGTCAGTGCTTTAAATGCAGATGGGAGTTCAATCTTTGTACACTCTGTAACTGAATTGAAAGATTTTTCTGAAGCAGTATTCAAGCATATTTTTTGAGGCTGTGGGCAAGTGGTTTCTAAGTGGCTGTAGTGCATGATTACTGTACATCCATCACAAGATAAGGGGAATTTCCAACTTATCAGCCATAACGATGCTGATGACATGATAAGAAAATGAGGTTAAAAAAAGAAGACACATAAATAGTCACAACTTTGTTGTGTAAAACTAGCACTGTCATTTCAAAGGAAATATAAAAAATTTAAAAAATATATTCAAATTGTTATGCAATGTAGACAACGTGTATAGGCTCATTCACACCTCTCTGTAGATTGGGTTTTTTTGGGTAGTTATACGAAAAATTGCGTTGAAATTTTACTGTGCCATTAAAAGCCCTCTGAGTGTGTCAACATTATGTTCTTCTTCTTCTCCTTCTTCTCCTTTTTCTTCCCCTTTTCCTCCTCCTCCTCCTCCTCCTCATTTTTCTCCTACTTCTCCTCATCCTCCTCCTTCTTATTCTCCTGCTCCTCCTCCTTTCCTCTTTTTCTCCTCCTTTTTCTTCTCCTTCTCCTTCCCTCCTCCTTATTCTCCTCCTCCTCCTTATTTTTCACCTCCTTCTCCTTATTCCCCTACTCCTCCTCTTCTCCCCCTCCTCCTCCTTTCCTCTTCTCCTTTTCCTTCTCCTGCTCCTCATTCTTCTTCTTCTCCTTATTTTTCTCCTCCTCCTCCTTCTCCTTATTCTCCTACTCCTTCTTCTCCTCCTCTCCCCCTCCTCCTTTCCTCTTCTCCTCCTCCTATTTCTTCTTCTCCTCCTCCTTCCCCTCCTTTTTCTTCTTCTCCTCCTCCTTTTTCTTTTTCTTCTTCTTTAATGAGAAAACCTGCTCTTTTTTTACATTTTGAAAGGGAATGGCAAAGGTGTGTGAAATCATACACAAGTATGAGTGGCCCTCTCCATTTTCTGATTTTTCAAAATACATAGTTCACCTCTGGTGTGCTAACAAACTGGTGAATTCAGCATAATTGATGCAAATGTCTGTGAACTTTTCCAGACACAGTTGGTCAAAAGACATCACATCTTCAGTTGTCAGTCCGCTGTTTTTCAGGAATTGGATAGAAAGTTCTTTGTCATTCCAATTCATTGGCTGTCGGTCCATGTGGAACAGGAGAAATAATCTGTGTATTTCATTCAATAGAAGTTTTCTTTTCTCTTCTGATTTTTTAATACCATTGGAATATGCTGAAGCTCTAAGAAATCACAAACAATCAAAAACCCCGGACATTTATACAAATTTAAAAAAAACTCACGAAGGTATAAATTTGTGAGTCACAAAAGAAAACGCTGTAGCATCAGTTTTATTTCTGAACACCTAATTGTACGGCAGATGCTGCTTGGACAGTTCACTAACCGCCCCTGTTTTATATATTTTAAGCCTGAAATTGATCCAAATTTAAAAAGTTCAGTTTCTACCTCACAGAAAACACATTAGATCTCCATTACAAAGGCCAACCAGGTAATACTATTTAGGGGAATAATTGCTGTTCTTCGTAAGGATATACAAAGATACAAAGTGTGTGCAAAGTGCAGAGTTTTGTAACGTTTGAGTAGCTGGTTGATACAGTTACGAATGTTCTTGAATGGTTTGAAACATATCTGTACATATAAGTGTGTGTGCATGTGTGTGTGTGTGTGTGTGTGCCCATGTGTCACATTGGTACTGGCTGTCAGAGATAATCACGTGCCTCTCGTGGGTTGAGTTGAGAGGCTTTTGGGGCACCACCGAGTTGCTCATTCATTCAGTTCTGTTACATAGTTTAGACATTTGTTATTTTTTAAAAGTTGGCAGAACTTTGTGTTTGGCTTGAGTAGTGACAGATACAGGAAGCTGTCAGTTTTTCTACACTGTGCAGACAATGGTTGGAATGTTCACTGTGTTACTACAGTTGGCAATAAATATATAAACACTGCTAAAAATAAGTTAAAGTAAACTGTTTTTTTTTGGAACTGCCATCAGTAATGTTAACCACTATTTTTTTCAGCAGTGCTATAGTCGAAATGTCCTTGCATTATTGCTTTCTGGCTTTTGATTGCTGGATTCAAACAGTGCAACTTCTGCATTATGAACTACCTTTTTGGAAACAAACTGCATGTACTATAAATACTGGGTTACTCTGAGGGTGTGGTAGTAACATTTGGCATAGAAAGAGATGCCCATATCCAGAGCCTTTCTTAACATATCTTCCAGGGTTCCCCGTGAAGGGGCCCCCCCCCCCCCCCGAGGGCCCCTTCATGTTGCCTCTTCAGAGAGAGATGCTCCAGCCCTAGAGGCCCCTTCATCCATCTCTCAAAGTCCCCAGTAGATGAACCCTCCTCCAGGTTCCCCAAACAGGGCCCCTATGGATAGCATGGTGGGGCATCTCTCTGCGAGGGATTCCATGTAGGAGGGCTCCTTTACCGGGGACCCCGAAAGATATATTAGGCAACGCTCGGAAATGAGTCTCTGCTTCCATTGGGGCCCCACCTTTGGGGAACGTGGAGGGGTGCTTCTTCCTTGGGGCTTTCTTATCTAGAGAAATTTTTATGAGGTTTTCAAGAGATATGCACATGCCCTGTGAAGAAGTATCTCTCTCCATTGGGGCTTTGATTGGGAACATGGAGGGGTTTCGTTTGCCGGGATTTTTGAGAGAAAGAGAAAGTATATCTGGTTCCGTTCTTGGACCCAGAGGACATTAAGATTTTAAGTCCAGAGTGGCATCTGGAACTTCAGTAAAGGAGCAGGGCTCTCCTGAGTTATTAGATTATGGGGCACAAAGGGCCTGTCTGTAAGGCCTAGGTTCATCGGAAACTTAAGGGCTGAAACCCGACATTAATCAATCAATCAATACATTTTGTGTAAGCCATAAGTTATGTATCATGATGGCGGTGAAGGTTCATTACACTGTGAACTGTGGTGGGTGTTTGATATTAGTGCTTTGGAAGTGAGTGTTCCCACTACCAGATTACATGGTGTCATAACCCATATATGATGTTTGAGTGTGGGTCCCCTGACTTTGTTTTTTAAGTCTTTGAGTTAAAGAAATGTGTTCAATATGTCTGTTGAACAGTGTTAAGCATATGCAGTAGAAAATGTTTTACACCATACCTGTGACCTATCCAGGCAGCAGTATCACCTCCCATGTCCAAACCACTCTGTAGCTTTCTCAGCCTCCTATTCCCAGGAACAAAATGGCTGGAACTCACTGTTGATGTTCATCTGTTGCCAAGATCTAGAATGTGTGGACTTTCCATGCCCCCATATGTGTGGGTGTGTGAATGTGTGGGTGTTTTGGTAATATGTGTACTTGTTATCCTCATTGTTGCACCATGCATTTCGTAGAATCACTTTAATTATTAACCAACAAATGCACTTATATAAAATTTCACATTAAAACACTTAAAATCGCTCTGACATGTTTCGATCCTAAGATCATCCTCAGGGATCTACGTTGTTCCTTGCTAAAGTCATTCTAAAAACATTCACAAAATAATTCTTGGTTGATTCTGAACCTGATGGCATTCATTGTAGTCTTCTTATCTTGCGGTTTTTGTCCGTTAATTTTGATGTTGACGTAATTAGGTTTTAGCTGTTTAACTTTGCACATTTTGTTAAACCATATTACTGCATTTGTTTTTGGTAACTTTAGCCTGGTATTGTTGTAGTTGTTGTTAAGTTTTGGCTGTTGGGCATTAGTTATATTTGTGAACGTTTTTAAAATGACTTTAGTAAGGAACATTGTAGCTCCTTGCGGATGATCTTGGGATTGAAACGTGTTGTAGCGATTTTAAGTGTTTTAATGTGAAATTTTATGTAAGTGCATTTGTTGGTTAATAATTAAAGTGTTGTGTACTTGTATTTACTGTGTTTTGTATTGTTTGTACTGTGTTTTTTTTTTATTGTTTCATTAATGTATATTTATTCCTATTTGTTTTACCTGTACTAGTGTAAGGACTATAGGCACCGAGTGAAAGCTCAATTGCAGTAAATAATAATAATAATAATAATAATAGGGGTGAAATTATTCACCGTAAATGCAATTTATGCTTTGAACTAATTTTGAATTATTGGTTGTTACAGATGCAGGGAAGTCAACTATCGGAGGGCAGATAATGAATCTCACAGGCATGGTAGACAAGAGAACGCTGGAAAAATATGAGAGAGAAGCGAAGGAGAAGAGCAGAGAGACGTGGTACTTATCGTGGGCGTTGGACACAAACCAGGAAGGTGAGAGACTGCCATTACTAGAAACTGATATGCTTCTTATGTGTCCGGCACGTGAGTTTGGCGTGTGGAGTTTACCTGTGTGGTTTGTTGAAGTTCTTTGTCATTTTGGCATACATAATACTTGGCCATCCTCAGGCCCACTGAACCCGTAGCTCTTGCCCTTGGTGACACTGGAAATGAGAAAATATCTTTGAGCCCTTTCCCTGGTAAAGCCCAGATAGGTAAAGGTAAAGGTTACCCAATTACAGGCTACGAAGGCCCAGACGTGGAGTAGAGGTGTAGCTCTACCCTTTCTTTAACCTTGGCGCTAAGTGGGGGGTGGGTAAAGCCCAGTTAGGACACCAAACAATTTTGAACATGCACAGGCTGTTTATAAGGTTAAATAGATTACATTGTTTTGGGCATGTACAGAGAATGGAAGGAAATAGAACTCCCCAAGAAATATTATATATTAATTTGGAAACAACAAGGCTGAGAGGTAGATGAAGAAACAGATGGCAAGATGAAGTGAGGGAGGATGGAAGACTAGTTGGTGGAGAAGGGTGGCAGGAAAAAGTACATAACAGAGAGGAATGGAAGGAGCTCCTGAGAATGGCAAGGAATTGTCACATTCTGCACACGCTAATGGAAGGAATGAACATATGGGCTGTTTATGGAGACATTGTGTTACTAATTCATTTTACCAGAAACGTGCTAAAAATTGCGCCCAAGCGTAAGATGTGGATCGCACAATTTAAATAAATTTTTCACATTAACATCAGTACATTTTTTTCCATTGTACATGGCGTACAGAAAAACGTGCACGTAAAATTGTACGTGCCCTTATTTCATTTTTTATTCTGTGTGCGGAATTTGATTTTTATCCCCCCCCCCCCAACCCAACAAAAATTATTA
>Ga0136643_10010387_pt1 | contig 13758 bp, 8 predicted proteins | sample TergutLab28metaG_FD_96883 | JGI IMG/M metagenome (GOLD analysis project Ga0136643, IMG submission 96883) | Labiotermes labralis P1 segment gut microbial communities from Petit-Saut dam, French Guiana - Lab288 P1 (version 3) (version 3) | ecosystem: Host-associated > Arthropoda: Insects >...
ATCCTCTGGGCCTGTCCAGGCCTGTAATGGGACTGCTTTAAGAATTATGATTCCTGCGTGTAAAGGTTATAAATTACGCTATTGTTATAATATTGAACCTTGACTGTGTTGCATTGTTGTAGTTCCAAAAATGAGCAGTGTGCTACCTGAGCCCCCCCCCCCCCCCGCATGGCTTTATTTTATTTTCCCTAAAGACCGAGATCCATCACCTCTTTTAACATCAACATTTCTTAGTATCACTGATATAAATAATTAATATAAATTTTTATTTTAAGGTACATCAAATAACACTGCAAATGGATCAGTGGACCATCAAGAAAAGAAAGCTGAAGCTGATTTGGTTCATTATCCGGATAATTTGTATTTGAGAGACATTTTCTATTATATACTTGCACCTACTGTATGCTATGAATTGAACTTCCCAAGAACAAACAGAATTCGTAAGAGGTAATAGTCATATTTTGTTTGTATTTTGTTAAGAAAAACTTTATAATTTACATAAAGCAGCAATTACATCATAGTACATAGAGCTGCACAGACATCAAGTTTTCTTTGCAGAGGGGACACTGGTAAGTGTTTGTTTTGATTCTGTACATTTGTTTGTTCTTAAATGAACAGACGGCTGTCAGTGTTCCTTCATTTACAATTCAATTTGTTGCTATTTATTCAAATTGAAGGATAAAAAGGTTTGTATGTGTGTTGAAATACGTGAAGTAGTATGACACAGCTGTATTGGATAATACCAGAGAACACAATTAGAAACTAAGAAAATTGTTGGAGAGAAGGAGAAAAGTTGTGATGTGTGAACAGCAGTAGTTACATTATTTTGAGCAGTAAAATGAGAGAGCAGACCAATATAAAAGGGTATATATTTAATGAATCTGTGCTTTGGAAGAACATTAGGACCTCCATAGGGGCAATGAACCACAACTTAATAAACGAACTTGTAAAGTAAACTGTTTCCTTTCACAGGTTTCTCGTAAAAAGAATATTAGAGGTGGTGGTTGGATTTCAAGTAATGATGTGCCTATTTCAACAGTGGATTATTCCATCAGTGAAGAATTCGCTTATACCTTTTTCGGTTAGTACGAAGACAGATTCTGTTTGTGTTCTGTTACTTTGGATCTACATGTGACTGTGTAACACTTGTCAATAAAGAAGAAGGTAGTGTGTTGGTAAATGTTATGTTGTGGTATGTCATGTATTCTAGACAGCTTTGCTATGTGACACATGACAGTTTGGACACAGAACAGGTTTAGGCTGTAGACTGATCAGAATAGTTAGCAGTAAATTCAGATGTGTATCAGTTGTATTTTAATGGTATAGATGTATCCCTGAATTCATTGGACTGATACCAAGTGAACTGAAGTTATGTTATAGACAACCATCTAGATATTTTCATTTCTTTTGACTCAAAAAGTGGTAGTTGAATCATGTGATATTAATGGGCTGGAAGTTGCTATTTAAGGTGCCATAAGTTTGTAAAGTATTGACACTGAATTTGTGAACAAAATGTAAGTTACAGTGTCCTGTTGTTTACAAGGGTAGATATGGAAGTAATGCCTCCTATTTTTTAATCATAAACTATAATTACACTTATAATCAAATTTGCATATATCCTGGGTACATTCTTTACAAAGTTAAGATTCTTTTCCACAAAGTCTGCTTCATTACCATCACATTTTTTCCATGATTGCGGGAGATGCTGTGTGCCAGTTGCATTAAACTCTCTGCTGAAACGTCGAAGCTTTTCACACATGCCTTGTTTCAGCTTGTCATTCTCCGCAAACAGCATACTCAGGGTGCATTCTACAAGGGGCCAGGGAGTTGGAAGTCAAAGGGTGCTAAATTGGGACATTAGGGAGGATGAGGACATGATTCATCATCCTGTTTGGCTGAACACTTTGAATACATTGTTTTAACTTCTGTAATGTGTGCACATATCACTCTGAATTGATTGTGGCACCTCTGTTCAAGATTCCAGTAACGAGATCCCTTCACTGGTCAAAAAGACGCTAGCCGTGACTCTACCCATGGAAGTCTGCACCTTGAATTTGTTCTTCTTCATCCCCCCTCCCGTCCTAATTTAGCCCCCCCCCCCCCCAACTTCTACCCTTTTGGCCCCCTGAAGGACATACTTCAAGGATGCTGTTGTGTGGGCAAAGATGAGCTGAAACACATCATGTTTGAAAAGCTCTGATGCTTCAGCAAAGACTTTTGCATGGGCAGCATGCAGCATCCATGCAAAGGGGGAAATAGTGTGTTGATAATGACAAACTTTATGGAAAAATAACGTCAACTTTGTAAAGGATGTAACCATGATATATGTAAATTTCATTATAACTGTAATTATAGTTTCTGAGAAAAAAAATAGGCGATATTGCTTTTGTACCAGCCTTCATATAGTTCTTAAATTCAGTGCCTGACTACATGTTAAAAGCGGCTATGTGTTAGAAAGAAGGAGTTTTTCATATACGGATCTAGGAATAATAAGATTAGAAAACATAATAAAGAATAATATTCAGCATTTAATGACTCATATATTCTGAAAATTAAGACCCTTGTTTTGCATCATTGTTTTATTTAACTGTTATTTGTTAGTCTCTGATTATCAATCTGTAAATTTGAAACTTCATAGAAAGTTAGAAAGTTGAAGGGAGGGACATACCTGTGTATTGTGATATTCATTCAGAGTTTCATGCAAATCTATCAGCTGCCTGACAATTTTTAGCTGTGTGAATGGTCATACGAAAATATTGACACCATAAGTCTACTTTTCCTTATACAAGAAGGAAAATATGTCTATACCTCACAGTATTGCAATGAGTATGAACAGTAATCAGCTCCTGCTTCACCAAATGAGACCTGTGCTCATGCTTTTATTAATCATGCATATAGCATACCACTTAGAGTACCAGAAAAATTGTCAAAGTTGCATCATGAGTAAAAGATTGATGAGGTCTGGACTAATCACACACTGTCCCAAATTAATAACCATATGCCTCCGTAAGGAGTATTTATACTTTACTTCCTGTTAATTAGAACATGGTAACCATGCTTTCCAAAGATGAGTTATTGACATAAAAGGTCTTGTTACACCATAAGTGCTACACCAAAAGACATCATGAGGCTGCAGAATATTAATTTTAATATATTAGATTTTGACTTAATTTTGGCCAAAAGTAATAGAAACAAAGAAGACTGACCATGTACATATAAACATAACATTGAGGCGTGCTGGCATAACCATTGTTGCCGTGGGGAAGCAGTAACTATTGCATATTCTGAGTGTGTGTTTGTAGCCTTACTTATCAACCATGTAATGCACATGTGCAGTTTTATATTGCCATGTGTGGCCTTTTTGGCTGTACCATATTTTTACATGAAGCTAATGGTCACTTTTTGCAATTTTGCTAACATGCCTAAAAAAACTGAAATACTGTACAATTGAAACCTCAATCCACATTTTAAATTGTAATACTACTTCATAAGAACTACTAACATTTTTTTAAAATGTATTGTGACACCTGTGACTCATGATGTCTTTAAATAAAGACAAAACATGTAGTACATTTTAGACATTAAAATTATTGTCTTGCAAGACACTACACTGAGGCATGTTCTTGCAACCATTGTTACAGTGGAAAAGTGGAAGTATTACATATTGTGAGTGTGTGTGTGTAACCATAGTTAGCCAGCATGCAATGTGCATGCACCATATTGTCACCTGTTCCCCCACCCCCACCCCACTGTACAATATTTTTCCACATTATCTCACAAATGGCATGATTTACGAAAGAAAAGTTATTGAGCACAAAATGTGTGTTTTGATTTTCCCTACAACGTTTGTCTGAAACATTTCTCATTCTAGCAAGAATTAAACAAGATTTGATAAAAAATGTCTAACAGTCTTCATGTAAAGTACCCATTATTCTTTTCCAGTTTTAATGAAATTAATTTTCTGTGCAGTTTTTTTTAAATAACTCACATATCATGAAAACCTGTCCAGTGGGAGCCAAGTTGTGCCTGTGGACAGAGGGATGGATGGACAGACATGATGAAGCTAATAGTCACTTTTCTCACTTTTGTGAATGCACCTAAAAACAGTTAATATTGATGGTCTACTGCCTTATTGAGTTTACTCAAATACAGTGGGATATCTAATCTTAAGAACAGCCCAGGATAACTTGTATTTTTGAGGGCAGAGTTGTTTCAAATTGTGATGGTTTATCTGTTTCAGAACATGGATGTAGCAAAAGCAACAGAAAGATTGCTGAAGCTAGCTGTAAGTAATATAACTGTACTTTTGATTTGACTGCAGTTTGTTTTTCCATATACTTAATAACCTTAAAATATTGACTTTTGCTGCAGATACCAAACCATTTAGTTTGGTTAATCTTCTTTTACCTGATGTTCCATTCGTTTCTGAACTTGGTTGGTGAGTTGTTGCACTTTGCTGATCGAAATTTCTACTGTGATTGGTGGAATGCCAATAATATTGATATATTTTGGAGAACATGGAACATGCCTGTTCATCGTTGGGCTGTAAGGTGAGAATTGCTGTTGCTGAATGTCTTGTACTGATTCTGCTCATTTTCTTTACATGCTTTCATGCTAATGTTGGTATGAAATTCTGATTTCAGACATTTATACATACCACTGGTTGAGATTGGTTATTCCAGGACTGTAGCAAGTGTAGCTGTTTTCTTTGTCAGTGCATTTTTTCATGAGTACCTTGTCAGTGTTCCTCTTAGAACCTACAAAACGTGGGCATTTATGGGCATGATGGCACAGGCAAGTTGGTATTTTAACAACTCTAACACACAGACAGAGCTTTTTTTGAAAGTAATGTATTCAGTTTATGTCGGAGTTTGATTCAAGAAATGAGCTTACTGCCACTATCCATTTGTACAAGTGAAAAGGCCTCCACTCTCATTTAATTGTTATCAACATTAATATTTATGTTACAGTAAAAACTTGATAGTTCAAGGTGAATGGAAGTGAAGTTATCTTGAATTGATGAAAACTCAGACTATGCTTATTATGACAACAGAAACACATTGTCTCTCGCTCTTAGCATAGGGTATGTGATTTCAGGCTTCTGCCATGGTGTAAATTAGATTAGCACAGTTCTGGGATTTTACGGAGTGTGGAATGGTATTTTGTTAATGACGTTTTGGGACAACCTGTTGGTGCCATCTTCGACCTTGACCCTTGATGATGGGACCGATCGGTTGTCCTGAAACGTTGGTAACAGAAGTATCACTCTACACTGTGTACAATTCCAGAAGAGCGCAGATCCGATATGCACCGGTACTTGTCTGTGCACCTTGATGTCATAATGAAACTGCAGTATCTTTCTAACATTTTATTCTCATTTGTTTTGCAGATTCCTCTCTCATTTTTTAGCAAATTTATGGAGAAGAGTTGTGGTCCTCGCTGGGGCAATTTAGTGGTTTGGGCCTCTCTAATACTTGGTCAGCCACTGTGCATTATGATGTATTATCATGACTATGTCATTATACACTTAGGGGAAGATTCTTTAGATCGATATGGTCGTGTCTAATCAGATGCATATCTACTAGTTTGAATTATTCTATAGAAGTTGTTGACTTATTGGTGATGGTTCATCCCGTTTTTGGTCATATGTGTTTTTGTAGTGATTTTTTAAGATTAGCATTCTAATGCTAAAGTGTTGATAGTTATGTATTATTTATAGACCTCGTTTTGAGGTAACAGATACTAAATTCATTGAGTTTTTGTAGTTGTGGCATACTTGTGATAGGCTGAAGATCTTTGATAAGCCACATTCAGAAAGTCTGAGACAGTTTTTTGTGACACATTCCTGTTTAAAGACCTGGGTGAACCTGAACATGTTTTATCACATTGAATCATCACAAAGTACTGTATTTGTTAGTCAGTGTTCCTGTGATTGCTAAACATGTATGTTATAATACAGAGAATGAAATATGCTACAATACATGACTTAGTTTGTATGCATTTTAGAAAGGAGAAGCTGTAGGCATGTAGTGCAAATAGTAATTTAAAGGCAGAATATGTCTATTCATTAGCTTTGAAATGTAATGAAACCTGCTGTGGATGCCTGGTTGTTAAATTCCTTCACTTTCATTTGCCCATAATACAATACTTTGAGAGCCTCTCTGATTTTACCATGAATTAAAGGTAAATTTGCATTTATATTATCTGAAATGTAGTAAAATGTAGTATATTGAAGTTGATTGTATTTGTATATTTTTGTCCTGTTTAATTTGTTATATATGTAGGGTATGTATATATTTTTTGTATTATACATAAATGAACATATTTGTTAGCAGCAGCACCTTTAGGAGACTGTTCTTTACACTTACTGAGAGCTGCATTTATAGAGTAAATCTGAATGACTGCATTGTTCAGATTGCTTAATGTTGCCTTTAAATATGAATTTGTGTAGATTTTGCTGGAGAAATATTTGCAACCATTTTATAATAAGAGGAAATTGTGATTAAAGGCAAGATTGAGCAGAGTGTTGAAATTTGAATGTATTATGGAAATATTGGTTTAATATGTTAGTGGAAAGAAAAGATGTGGAAAGGCAACATTCATTTTTCTGTTTATGTGATAAAAGAAGTTATAAAATGATAAAGAAATGAAAGAGAAAGTATCGTAATTTGTCTGTCAGTGTTGATTATGAGAACAGAGTAGTTTGCTGTTGAGATATTGGAAGTTATCGCATGACTGTTTTAAAAGTTACCAGTTGAAAACTCTAGTAGGGCAAATATGTGTAATATGGATATTCAATGAAGAACACTTAAGGACATACAGGAGCTGGATGGATAGCACACATGGTTGGCTTTATGGGTAGCATGTATGAGATTAATACTGTCTGTCTTTGGTAAGTGCATTTACCACATCTATTCCTTACACAAGAGATGGTACTGAGGATGGAGGAAATATTAGCAATAAAAGGAAGTGTGTACTGGATCATTAATTCAAGGAAGCATGTTGGGGTTCCAACTCCAGATGTTAGATTTTAGTATGGCGGTGAAGAAATTAAGTATGTTGTCCTAGAATTCATTCATAGTGGCTGATAAGATTTTTTGTTCCTCCCACCCCTAACATAGAAAACTGTGGTGTTGGGAGATCATTTCTTTGTATTGGACTGTGATCCCTTGTAAAGTTAAAGTCAACTGTCAGTTCCTGAAACTTGATAACCACATGCACAGACCACTTCTTCTTCTTATTTTTCTGGAAATTATCACAAACAAATTGTAACCAAGTCTAGCAAATTCTGATTAGTGGGTGCTTAATCTTCTCCTTTAAGAGGGCTATAAAATGCAACAAATACCTGAAACACACTATGTATGTGCACACCTATATGTGTTTGCACGCACATCCACAAGTGCACATGTGTGCACACATGGGTACACGCATAAGCTCACTTATTGGTTTAGCTTTAACTATGCTAGAAACTGAGAACAGATAACAGCTGCATCATTTGCTGGCAGTTGCAGTGGGAGGAGGGATGAACATGTTGAAAGTTTTGCTTATGACGGTGTACTGTAATCACCTCACAGTTAAAAAATGTTGGTTAACTGCAAATGGAATTTTAACTGTTTTTCAAGTTTAAGTGCAATGTGGCTTAATAATAAAAAAAAATAGATTAAATGCACATGCAATGGGGAGCTTTACTTTTAAAACGGGATACAGATACTTAATGAGAGGTAATTAGAGTCTTAGTTTAGCCTAGATGTGTGACAGATCTAGTAGTACCGGATGTGGATATTGCTACTCCACGTGTGTGAAATGGTGTACCTCAACTTTCCTGTTCACTTAGTCCATGCACTTGTCAAAACAAATTCCATCCATTACATTAAAATTAGATAAATATAAGTCTGTTACCATGTTTACTTTCTATGCCAATGCAATCTAGTTATATAGTAAACCTCTATGGTTTTCAAGTGAACTGAGAGAAAAATGAATATTTTGTACAATTGTGTGTTATGATTTGTATGGAATGATAAATACTAACAGTTTTTGCTGTTAGAATAAAACTGAATTCATAGTGAAATTCTGAAGTGTTTTTGTTACCTTTCCAAATGCCATGGCATAACTGTTCTCTAGCCCCAGAAAAAGTCTTTTCCTTGGTAGGAGAGAATTTTGTTTGTGTGTGTACATGTGGATGCATGTGCTCACTGTGGGTAAATAATGCATGTGTAAGGATGTCTACATGCAGGTTCTTGTGTGATTACTGTATATACTTTCTGTGACATGCTGTTCCTTTAGGATAGTACCCATGATGATGCAGCATGTTCAATTAGCATGGCATTATTGGCAGTCCTGTCACTTGAACTCTGCAGGTGCAAATGGCAGTGCTTGAGTGATGGTATCAGACCTCACCCTCAGTGCCAACTTGGGTTTTGGATAATGAAGGGTGACACGGAAATGTCGAGCGGTACATTTTTCAAAGACATTATGGTTGTATTCATAAATGATTAAGTGCAATGACAACAACAACAACAATGACAGTGGCTGCAGTGATCATATTGTGATGATACAGTAGCAACAGACAATGTAAAACAGTTATGTGTTTTAGAAGGAATGTTTTTAAAGTTGGAGACAGACATACATACATACATAACACACATTCACATTTCGTGGATCCAGCATCTGTTCAATAATGGCTTGAATATGAATTGGTCAAACAATAACGAATTGTGTTGTACAGTCTCTTCCTAGTGATATTCATTTAAAATATCATGAAGTTTAACAATACAGGGCACACACTATTACCACATCAAATGTATAGCAAAGTACAATTATGAACATGAAAATCCATGTAACACAAGATTTTACAATATAAAATATAAAATCCATAGCTGTATACAGTGTGAAAGTATAATTAATAAATTAGTTGAAAATAAAAGACATTGTCAAAAATAGTTAAGTGCTAATTAACATCACAATTAATGGATAAAAACTATCTATTGTTTAGAAACCATTCTTTACAAGGAAACTCCTTAATGCACACTGAGGAGAAGCCGAATCTCTGTGATGTTTTGACGTGTTTAGAGGTAATTTATTAAATATTTTTTTCAAGGACTATTGAATTGAAGAAAATTCCACTAGTGGTAAATGTAGTTTTTTTGTTTTGTTTCGTGTCTATAGTGGTATAGAAGAGTTGTTCTCAAAGTGGTATGGATTTCTAACAAGCATTACCAATAAAAAAAAAAAATACAAACTTTGTATTGCTAGTGTGTTTAATTTCTTGAACTCACCTCTACAAGAGCTCCCAGGACCTAATCCCAGCATGACTCTTATTATTATTTTTGTATTAAAAATATATTGTGCATTGTTGTTAATGAGCCCCAAAAAATTATACCATAGTTTATCTGTGATTGAAAGCGTGCAAAGTAAACTATTCTTAATGTATCTATGTTTAGTAAGTAGGACAGTTTTCTCATCATAAAACATACAGAGTTTTTGCTTCTTTAATAACATGTTTATGTGACATTTCCATGATAGGTGACTATCCAAATACGAGCCTAAGAATTTGATTGTTTCAGCAACAGGAAGAGTTTGATCAACATGTATTGTATTTAATGGACAGATCACAGCTTTAGAAGATGTAATTTTGACTACATATGTTTGATTTGGATTTAGTACTAACTTTTTTGTTTGAAACCATTTAGAAATATGATGCAGGATGGAAGTTAATTTCTGATTTAGTTCAATATAATTAGTAGATGTGACAAGAATACTGGAATCATCAGTAAACAGTAAGGTGTGGGAGAGTGTATTAATTATGTTTGGAAAATCATTGATGTACATATTAAACAGCTTCGGCCCCAGAAAGTAGCCCTGTGGGACACCACACTTGACAGTTTCCACACCTGAAGCGTAACAGTTTGTTTTTATAAATTCCAAGTCAACTCTTTGTTTCCTGTTACTCAGATATGATTTAAGCTGTTCCAGGATCACCTCTCACTCCATAAAAGTTTAATTTAGAAAGTAAAAGTTCATGGTTAAGACACTCAAATGCCTTTGTTAGGTGACAAAATGTAGCTGCAATATATTCTTTCTTATTCCAGGTGCTGAAAATGGTATCAAGAAGCTTATAAGTAGCAATATCAGCTCACACACTGTCTGCAAAGACGTATTATTCAGGGACTACAATATTATGATTTACTAGATGTTGCTTTATTCTTCGAGATATCAGCACCTACAAAATTTTTGAAAATACAGTCAATAGAGAGATGGGTCTATAATTTGATATTAGAGGTCTTTCACCCTTCTTGAAAAGTCGGTTTATAATGGAGTAATTTAAGCGGCCTGGACATATACCTAAAGTTAAAGATGTATTGAAAGTATAAGCAAGAGGTCTACCAATACAAGCACATATTTTGTTAGATAGTCCATCACAACCACTTGGTTTTTTACTCTTCCAGGAGGTAATTGTACATCTAATTTCTGCTTCAGTAATTTGGAATATTGATTATTTCGGTAAAACAATCAGGAAATGACATCCTAAGTGAGAGCATTGCAGACTCAATATTAGCTTCCTGAATGTTAAGTTCGTCCACTAAACGGTACATGGCACGATCATTGCCATACAAACGCTGAAGAGACGTCATGTACGAGAAGTTCGAGATTACTCCACGAGAGGGCAATGTCAAACAACGCGAACGGTGTAGCACAGGTGGTTACGACAGGCGCTACTTGCGGACCACGTTGTGAGGTGGAGGCCCGTGCGGTATGGAGTGTCACAAGGCAGCGAGGCGCCTGAAGCATATAATGCGAAGTGCAGAGCGGCTGGACATGAGCCCACAGGATCTTGCTCGACTTCCAGGGTTCAAAAAATTACTAGCACAACGAACTTACGAACGAAGTCGGATTTTACAAACCCTCTTGCCAATTATATGTACAATCGTAGTGTTTCTGCTTTATTGCTACTGCAATCACCACGAGAACAATGGAAGCCAGCAATCTCTAGCCGGTCACTATGACGACATGGTAAGTAGAAAAATATGTATAAAATTTGAGATTGGTCAGATGAATTACAGTTGCCATTAGAGTCTCACGACATACACAGTGCGAGGCAAATAGCCTGTCGTCCCATGTCAACGGTACTTCACTGTCTGTCCGCTTTGTTACTCTGTGTGTATTTATAGGAACTGTTACAAGAATATGTATCACACGTGTTTGTTCTACCGTATTATGTTCTTAATTTAATTATGCAAGTGTTTTGAATTGTGACGTCATATTTTTAATCTATATGCCAAATCGGCTACGTACTCACCTGAAGGAAAACACTTTTGTAGGTAATGTGCAACAAAGTGTTTAGAGCGGCTGTGTTGCCAACCCAGCCCCATTTTGGATGTTAGTAATTGATACGAAGCTGAACGTACGTAAAATGAATTTTAAAGGTATGATACGGATGTAGCGTGGATTAAACTGGCTGAGGATAGCTGGCTGAAGTACGAATGCGGTACCTACTACATGCCAGTTAGAGCTGGGATCTCTTATTTGTGGTCTTTTTGGTTTTACGCTATAGAAGCATCCATCAAAATAATGCCTCCTGTGGAACTGTAGCACTGGTAGTTTCAGTGAATTCTGTTACCAGAGCCCGGCCACAGACCCGTCTACTGTCCGTCGTTGGTTTTGAGGTGTCGCTGCTCTTTTATTCGATGCACAGTTGTTCACTTTTTAAACAAAATTCGGCCACCAACCACCTAGGATTCTCCTATATAATCTAGATGTTACGCCAACAAATAACAGTTGTATAAAATTAATCGACGTTTATCCCTTAGGTTACTGATTCCGTGTTGGAAAGTTTGTTTTTCTGGAGCTGCTTGTAAACCACGCGATCAGTGTTTGTGTACCTAGAACACACCTCTGTAAGAAATGACTGTACCTCACGCTCGGTACCAAAAATGATAGGTACAACAAGACTCTGTCTCCTGTGATGTGACGACATGTTAGTCCTTCCCTGCAGGCAGCATTTGTTATTAGAGTTATGCAAACATCAAGCCCCGCATAGTGCAGGAAGAAGCAATCCTCTGCAATGCCTGTTGGTAACTGGAACGTGTCCTTTCTTGTTTCCGTGTATAGTAGTTTGTACTGAAAATTTCTCCACTTCAGGAAACTGGTGATGATTTTATGCCTACGTTTTATAAGGGAAGACTATATAAAGAAAAGACAAACAGGCGAAATAATAAATAAGTTTTATTTTCAACAAATTGCACAAATGCACGTTTACAGGAGACTACTGCAACATGTTCTGGCTGTTTCTTATAGTCATCTTCAGTGAGCTTTGTTATACAAAGGAGAGATATGGAATTAAAATTTAACTTCGTCAGCAAAAGTGGTAAAATATACTGCAAATCGGTGTATTATTAAAATGTCCATGTGTGGTACTGAAAATATATACAGACTAAAATTATGCAGCACTCAAAATCAGGTGCATCCAAATATTTGAAATACATAAAATTCACTTTAAACCTGTTGAGTGGTAAAGCCTGTGTATTGTCAAAGTGTGTTAAATTTTAACTCCATATACATAGTTTGTACATCAGTGCTTCCTGAAGTTGGCTATAAGAAATAGCCTAAACTTGCTGAAGTAGTCTCCTGTATAAGTGGATAAGTGTAATTTATTGTCCAGTTTGTTCTAAATAAAACTTACTTTTGTACACACATTGCACGAAAGATGTGTGATATCAAGGGGAAGTGATATGCGTCGGTGCGCGCACTCAGGCACACCCACTCACCCACCAGTCAAAAAGCTAAGCGCTGATCGCATGTCGACGTCATTTATTATTTTCAGCTTCTCCCGCCCATTAAGTGCGTCGCGTGGCTGTGTTACGAAAATGTTGTAACTATAGCGGGGTTTTGCTTACGCTAATGTCTTTCCCGTTTGGTCTTGATGGGGTCACACCGAAGACTTGCGCTGCGGAAGACAAACTGTCTTTCAGGGGAAGAGTTTTGTTTGGGGGAGTATTTGGGGTTCGAAATCAGAGTTACTTGGTCTTATAGATTGAAGGCTTTTTCCAGATGCAGAAAGGTCGCAGTTCAGACCTCCGAGTCTATGCGGAGAGTGGTCCTTGCCTTTTCTTTTAATTTTACACCGACATTCGCCTTACAACTGAGAAAAATCACAAAACCTCAGTGAATGTACCTGGAAGTTGCTAGGCAGAGTTCGTTCTGTCCACTCGATTGCCTAGACTGGCCTGCTGATATCCAAGCCTCAGACTACTTTGGTCAGCGTTCGGTCGGCACAAGTACCCTCAATATTGCCGAACTAGGGGATTTCTCGCACTACTAAACTTTGAGTCGAAATCTGGCTCGGCCTTCTGACGTGGTCGGGGAAGATCGGAACCCATAAGGTCTAGTGCATTTACTTTCCACCAGTGCGCCACGGTGCGTTGAGTTGTAGGGCGAAGACAACTTACACGTTCTTGATGTCGGTTCGGACAGCGAACTTCCAGATACATCACGCGTAGTCCATCATAAGAAAAAAAATAAACTGTTTGTGAAACAAAGCGCCGTTCTGATGAACTATGGTGCCAAGAGGGCCTAACAAACTCAGTGTTTGAGCTGCCTTCCTCACAAACTGATTTATGTGAGTTGGAATAGGTCAGTTGTTTATCAAGGCCTCCCCCAGATGTCTAGCGGTGTCGACGTATTCCTTTAGCCCCCCCCCCCCCCACCCCCAAACCGTTTTACCGCCCCGGGAATTGGAACGCCCCCCCGGGGCATCCGTGC
>Ga0136643_10010389_pt1 | contig 13756 bp, 14 predicted proteins | sample TergutLab28metaG_FD_96883 | JGI IMG/M metagenome (GOLD analysis project Ga0136643, IMG submission 96883) | Labiotermes labralis P1 segment gut microbial communities from Petit-Saut dam, French Guiana - Lab288 P1 (version 3) (version 3) | ecosystem: Host-associated > Arthropoda: Insects >...
AGCCGAAGGGCGCGCCGCTGTCGAAAGGGAGAACGCGCGGAGTCCCGCGAGGAACGAGCGGGTCGAGCACGATCGACCGTCGACAGTGGATCTAAGCGCCCGGAGGCGAGGGCGCGGCAATAAAGGGCCAGGACCTTCACTTCGCGGACTACCCGCACCGATCACGTTCAGCCGATCCGTTCACGTTGCGAGCTACCCGCACCGATCACGTCCAGCCGATCCGTCCACTCTGCGAACTACCCGCACCTATCACGTCCAGCCGAATCGTTCACGATCTGAGCTACCCCCACCCCTCACGTCCACCCACCCCGTTCACCCCGCGAGCTACCTCCACTCCGTACCTTCACCCTCCGCAAAGCTCGCCCGGAAAAAAGCCAGATACCGTCTTGGCGTGACGACATTCAGTGAGAGCCATGCCGAACTGCCGGGTGCGAGTGGGGCCTATGCGACGACCGAGGCGGATCCGAGGGAGGTGGGGCGGGTGCGCACGGAGTACGCGCCCGCCCATGACGGGGATCCGGACCCCGGCGAGGTCGTGTGGACGTGGGTGCCGTTCGAGGAGAACGACGGCCGGGGCAAGGACCGCCCGGTCCTCGTGGTGGCCCGCGAGGACCGGGGGACCCTGCTCGCCGTGCAGCTGTCGAGCAAGCGGCACGACCACGACCGCGAGTGGGTCGCGCTCGGCGCCGGCCCGTGGGACCGCGAGGGCCGCGACTCCTGGGTCTCCCTCGACCGCGTGATCCGGCTGCACGAGCAGGGCATGCGCCGTGAGGCGTGCGCGCTCGACCGCGGCCGGTTCAACCTGGTCATCGACCGCCTCAAGGAGCTGTACGGCTGGTCGTGAGCGTCAGGCGTCGGCGGACGCGGAGTCCTTGGTCTCGGTGTCCTCGTCCGCCGGCTCGTCCTTGTCCGCCGCCTTCGCGGACTTGTCCGCCTCCGCGGGCTCCTCCGCCTCCGGCGCTTCGGCATCGACCTCGGCCGGCTCGTCGGCCGCCTCGGGCTTCTCGTCGTCGAAGCGGGCGTCGAGCACGGCGTCGAGTTCCGCGGCCCATCCCTTGAGCTGGCTGCGGGACGGCGCCTCCACGTCGCACTGGAACCAGCGGCGCGTGGACGTGTACACGGTCACGCCGAACCGCTTGCCGAAGCGCGGCGTGTCGATCTCCACCGCGCCGATCTCGTCCCAGCCGAACTCGGCGGTCTCCCCGTCCAGGGTGAAGGTGACACCGCGGCGGTCGGCGATGATCGCGGCACGGCGGTCGGAGACCTCGAACACCGGCTTGCCGTCGTCGATGTCCTCGTCGTCGTCCGTCGCCTCGTCGGCGTCTGCGTCCTCGGCGGCCTCCTCGGCATCCGTCGTCTCGTCGGCGTCCGTCGCTTCGTCGGCGTCCGCGGCCTCGTCGGGCTGCGCGGCCTCGGGTTCCTCGGACTTGGCGGGCGCGGGTTTCTGCCCGGCGGACCCTCTCAGGGCGGCGGGGATCGCGTCCCCGCCGGCCTCCGGGCCGCTCCCGGTCTCCCCGAGCGCGGCGGACTGCGGCGGGACGAGGCCGGGGACGAAGGCCGGGTCGGTCCCGGCGGCTGGCGTCGTCGGCTTCACGTTCTGACCTATGGGCTGCTCCACGGCCAGAAGTATGGCCGACGAAACTGTGCCGGCAACCGTCGCGCCCCCGGCTGCCCGTGTCCGATACCGAGTTGTGCCGTTCCGGCGGACACGAGCAGGGCCGCCCTTCCGTGCGACAGATACCCGGGCGGGGTATGGTCGTTGGCGCGCTGGGGCCGATGCCGGGCCCGGGCCGCGCGAGGGCAGGAGGCCGGGCATGACGGGTGCCACCGTGGCCCGCACCCGCGCGCCCGCCCTCTGGACGCTGCTCCTGGGCCTGCTCCTGATGCACGGCTCACCGGTGGCGGCCGCGGCCGGCTGCCACGGCACCGCCTTCAGCCCGGACCCCGTGGCGTCGATGGCGGGCACGATGACGACGGCGCCCGATGCGACGGCGGCGGGCCGTGTCCCGGCCGCCGGAACGATGGCCGCGGTCACCGGCTCGCGGCACACCGCCGTGCGCACGGGCCCGGCCCAGGAGGCCGAACTCCGCGCCGCGGGCACCGTGCACTCCGGCGGGAGCTGCACCGCGACGCCCGTGCGCGAACGCGTCGCGCCGGCCCAGGCGCACACCGTGGTGACCGTGCCCGCACACGCGCCCGAGGCCGTGCCGGGCGCGGCGGCCGGGCCCGAGCGGCGCGGACCGCCGGGCAGTGGACGGGAGTTGCTGCTCAAGGTGTCGGTCGCGCGCAGGTGAGGGCGCCGACCCGCGGCCGGCCGCCGCGGGCCCGCGCCCCGTTCACCCCGCGCGCCCCCCCGGCGGCGCGCTCGTCAGGAAAGACCACTCGCATGCACCGTTCGTCCCCCCGCGCCGCGCTGCGCGCCCTCGCCGCCGCGGCCGCCCTCACCGCCGTCCTCGCCGCCTGCGGCTCCTCCGGCGGCACCGCGCACTCCTCGATGCCCGGCACGGACCACGCCACCGTGGCCCCGCCCGCCGTCACGTCGCCCGGCCACTCCGGCACCGCCTCGATGCCGGGAATGTCGGGGATGCCCGGCATGGCGGACGGTAGCCCCGGTGACGGCCTCAGCGACGTCCAGGACGGCTACCGCCTGGTCGCGACGGCGGCCTCGCTGCCCGCGGGCGCGGCCGCCCGCTACCGGTTCTCGGTGACCGGCGCCGACGGGATGCCCGTCACGGACTTCGCCGTCGAGCAGAACGAGCGCCTGCACTTCTACGCCGTGCGCTCCGACCTGACCGGGTTCCAGCACGTCCACCCGGTGATGGCCGCGAACGGCCACTGGACGGCGGACCTGGCGGCGCTCGCCCCGGGGCACTGGCGCCTGTACGCGACGTTCACGCCCGCGTCCGGGCCGGGCGCGGGCCACGACGTGGTGCTGTCCCGCCCGTTGACCGTGCCGGGGCGCGCCACGGCCGTCGCGCTGCCCGCCGCGGCCCCGGCGGTCGAGGCCGACGGGTACACGGTGACCGTCAACGGCGATCCCGCGGGCGGCGCGGCGCACCCGCTGACCGTTCGGTTCACCCGCAACGGCGCGCCGGTCAAGGACCTGGAGCCGTACCTGGGCACGTACGCGCACCTGACGGCGTTCCACGCGGGCGACATGGCGTTCGCGCACCTGCACCCGGCCACGCCGGTGAAGGGCCGTCACGGCGGCCCGCAGCTGTCCTTCCACGCGGAGCTGCAGAAGCCGGGCGACTGGCGGCTGTTCCTGCAGTTCCGCACCGGCGGGGTGCTGCACACCGCCGCGCTGACGCTGCACGTCGCCTGACGCGGGCCCGCAACGGCCGCGCCCCGCACGGAGCGGCGCGGCCCGCGGGCTCACCGCGCGCCGGCCGCGCCGCTCACCGGGGGGCGGGGTCGGCGCCGAGCAGCCGGCGCAGCAGGGACTCGTCGGCGGGCGTGAGGTCGTCGACGAACCGCAGCAGCACCGTGGCGTGGTCCGGTTCGCCCTCCAGCGTCTGCCGCATCCGGCGGGCGGCCAGGCCCGGCGGGTCGGCGATCGGCGCGTAGGCGTAGGCGCGGCCGCGCGGCGCGCGGACGAGTACGCCCTTGCCGTACAGCCGTGAGAGGGTCGTCACGACGGTGCTGTAGGCGAGGTCCTCCGGGAGGCGGGTCATCACCTCGGCGGGCGTCAGCGGCTCCCCCGCGGACTGCAGGACGTCCAGGACCTCGGCGGCCAGTACGCCGTTGGCCTTCCTGCGGGGCGGCGTGCCGTCCGCGGTGCGTGATGCGTCCGTTGTCACGACTTGGCCTCCCCTCTGCCCGTCGCCTAGAGTCGCGTAGACCATCTACGCGACTGTAGACACAGCAGCACGAGTGTGCCACACGGCCCGCTCGCCGCACCGCCCGCCGGAATCCCGGGACGGGCGCGAACCTCCCGGGACGGACTCCCCCTTGAGCGCGATCAGTATCGGACAGGCCGCGGTGCTCGGTGTGGTCGAGGGCGTGACCGAGTTCCTGCCGGTCTCCTCCACCGGGCACCTCAAGATCACCGAAGGCCTGATGAACATCCCGGTCGACGACAAGGCGGTCGTCGGCTTCACCGCCGTCATCCAGGTGGGGGCGATCGGGGCGGTCCTGGCCTACTTCTTCAAGGACATCTCGCGGATCGTCACCGCGTTCGCCCGGGGCCTGGGCAACAAGGAGGAGCGGTACCACCACGACTACAAGTTCGCCTGGTGGGTCATCTACGCGACCATCCCGATCGTCGTCGTCGGGCTCGCCGCCAAGCCGCTGATCGACGGGGCGCTGGCCTCCCTGTGGGTGGTCGCCGGGTCCCTGATCGTGGGCAGCGGGTTCATGTGGGCCGCGGACCAGATGGGCCGCCACAAGCGCGGGGAGGACGACACCGACCTCAAGGACGCGATGATCGTCGGCTCCTCGCAGATCCTCGCCCTGCTGTTCCCCGGGTTCTCCCGGTCGGGCGCGACCATCTCCACCGCGCTCATCCGCGACCTGGACCGGCTGGCCGCCACCCGGCTGTCGTTCTTCCTCGGCATCCCCGCGCTCACCGGCGCCGGCCTCTACGAGCTCAAGGACGCGCTGGGCACCGGCGCGGGCGCCGGGCCGCTGATCGTCGGCACGGTCATCTCGTTCATCGTGGCGTACGCCTCGATCGCCTGGCTGCTGAAGTTCGTGGCCAACCACTCCCTCAACGCCTTCGTCGGCTACCGCATCCTCATCGGCGTCGTCCTCATGGGCCTGCTCGGCACCGGCGTCCTGTCGGCCTGAGCGGGCCGCGCGGCACCGCCTCGCCGCGCCGCCAAGCGGATCCCGGCCCCGGCCCCTAGCCTGGGGCCATGGAGATCATGAGCGACGCGCAGTGGCGGGCGTTCGTCATGGACGGCACCCGCACCGGAAAGCTCGGGGTGACGCGGAAGGACGGGCGTCCGCACGTGACGCCCATCTGGTTCGTGCTGGACGACGCGGACCCGGACGACGTCCGGGTGATGTGGAACACCGGCGTGGACTCGGTGAAGGGCCGGGCCCTTCGGCGCGACCCGCACTTCGCGCTGTGCGTCGACGACCAGCAGCCGCCGTTCTCCTTCGTGCTCCTGGAGTGCACCGCGGAGCTGGTGGAGGACCCCGCCGCGGCCCTGCCGTGGGCGGTGCGGATCGGCTCCCGCTACATGGGCGCCGAGCGCGGCCAGGAGTTCGGCACGCGCAACGCCGTCCCCGGCGAGTACCTGGTCCGCGGCCGCATCGACCGGGTCACCGCCCACGCCGCCATCACCGGCTGACGCCCGGGCCGGTCAGCCGTAGGAGAGCTTGGAGCAGGGGTTGGCGTCGGCGGTGCGGGCCTGCTGGGTGACGCTCTTGGGGAGGGCCTTGGGCGTGGCGGTGGCGGACTTCACGTAGTCCTCGCCGACGACCAGGTTGATGCCGGTGACGTTCAGCGGCACCAACTGGGCGCCGGGGAACAGCTTCGCCAGGTTCCGGGCGTCCGCCTCGTGGGCCGAGCCGTACTCGATGCGGGTGGTCGCGTGGTCCTGGGAGCGGGCCGTGCTGGTGCCGTTGACGGTGAAGTGGTCGGCCTTGATCTTGTCGGCCGCCTTGGCGCCGAGGCCGTCGGTGGTGGTGCCGTTGAAGACGTTCACGGCGACGCCGGTGCCGTCGACGACCGGAGTCGGCGTGGGCTTCGGCTCGACCTTGGCGGAGGCGTTGATGCCGTCCAGGGTGCGGTCGGCGCGCAGTTCGGCGAACAGGTCGTCGACGTCGGGGTGGACGAGGTCGATGCGCGATCCGGCGTACTTCCAGGGCGCGGTGACGAACTGGATGTTCTTCAGGTCGACGTTCTTCAGCGACATGCCGAAGGAGATCAGCTTCGCGGCGCTGCCGAGTCCCGGGTCGACGGTGAGCGACTTGGTGGCCGCGTCGGCCAGCGGCAGCAGCGTCGTCGGGTTCATGCCCTGGCCCTTGATCTTGGCGATCAGGGCGGACAGGAACGCCTGCTGGCGCATCATCCGGCCCACGTCGGAGTTGTCGCCGACGCCGTGCCGGACCCGGACGTAGTCCAGGGCCTTCTGCCCGGACAGGTTCTGCATCCCGGCCGGGAGCACGAGCTTGCCCTTGTGGCCGAGGTTGGGGTTCATGTCCCCCTGGTACAGGTTGTTCGGCACGCAGACCTCGACGCCGTCGACGGCGGAGGTCATGGCCGCGAAGCCGGCGAAGTCGACGACCATCGTGTGGTCGACCCGCAGGCCGGTGAGCTTCTCGATGGTGTTCTGGGTGCAGGCCGGGTTGCCCTTGGCCGTGTCGCCCATGGAGAACGCCGAGTTGAACATCGCGCTGGGCTGGTCCGCGGACCACTTGCCGTCCGGCAGCAGGCACGGCGGTATGTCCACCAGCGAGTCGCGGGGTATGGATATGCCCACCGCGTGCTTGTGGTCGGGGTAGACGTGCAACAGGATCGTGGTGTCCGAGCGGCCTATCGCGCCGGACGCCGAACCGCCGAGCTTGCCGTTCTCGCCGGAGCGGGTGTCGGAGCCGATCAGCAGGACGTTCACCGGCTTGTTGCCGTTGGCGTCCGCCTTCGCCGCCTGCGGCCGGTTCTTGCTGAGCCCGGACGAGTCGAACGTGGAGATGTTGGCGTTCAGCTTGAGGTAGACCACACCCGCACCGCCGACCACCAGCACCACAAGGCCCACGGCTATGCCGATGATCCAGCGCTTGCGGCTCCGCTTGCGCTTCAGCCCACGAACGCCCATTCCCACACCTTCGGTCCGGCGGCTCACGCAGCCACGGCGAAGCCCCAACGTCTATCACTGGAAAGCCGGGCGAATGTATGACTCCGGTCACACACGACCCGGCGGCGGGCTCCCGGCCCGGCCAGCCACCGTACCCGCTGGAATTCCGCCGTCCACCGAATGTGAGATGCGTGACGCCACCGGTGCCCTTTCCGGTATTTACGGAATGGCCGTCACTGTCCTTGTATCCACCGGCTTTTCCCACCGGCCGCCGCACCGGCCGTTCCGCCGTGATTCCAGCGGGAGTTCACGGGAATTCACGCGCAGCCGCGCCGGAGCGGCCGGGAGGTCCTCCGCTTCCACGGCCCGGCGCGGCGGCCGCGGTCAGCCCTCCGCGGGGTCCTCGCGCAGCGCCTCGTCGAGGGTGCGGAACGGGCGGAACACCCCGTCCAGGCCGGTCATCGCGAGCAGCCTGCGGGTCGGCGGGTGGTCGCAGGCCATCCGGATCCGGCCGCCCCGGTCGAGCACCCGGCGCCGGGCGCGCAGCAGCAGCGACAGGCCGAAGCAGTCGATGAACTCCACCCCGCACAGGTCGAGCACCACCACCAGCGGCGGCTCCGGCCACTGCGCGGCGGCCGCCAGATGCGCGCCGACGTCCTCGGCCGCGCCCAGGTCGATCTCGCCGGTCAGTTCCACGACCGTGATCGCCTGCACCCGGTAGGTTCTGGCGTACGGCGTGGGATGCGGAATGCTCTCGCCCAGCCTCCGGGCGTACTCCGGCCGCTGCTCCCCGTCGTGGTGCACGCACGCCCCCCTCGTACCGTCGGCCCCTTACGTGACCTGCAGTAACCGTAGGGGAAGCAGAGCGTCACCGGGGAGGGCGCCCGGGGCATCTTGGGGCCATATTCACCCCGCGGAGTGAAGATCGCCTTCGGGGGCGCGCGGCGCGAAGGGGAATGGCGTCCGGCCGTGCTGGATCGAGATCCACTTCAGGGTGGTGAAGGCCTCGACGGTCGCGTCGCCGTTCAGCCGGCCGAGGCCCGACGCCTTCTCGCCGCCGAACGGCACCCCGGGCTCGTCGGCGATGGTGCCGTCGTTGACGTGGATCATGCCGGTCTCGACGCGGTGGGCGAACCGCACGCCACGCTCGATGTCCGCGGTGTGCACCGCACCGCTCAGGCCGAACGGCGTGTCGTTCGCCAGCCGCACCGCCTCGTCGTCGCCGTCGAACGGCACCAACAGCACGACGGGGCCGAACAGTTCGCGCCGCAGGATCGGCGCCTCGGGCGGCAGGCCGGCCAGCACCGTGGGCGGCACCAGGGTCCCGTCGGCCTCGCCGTGCAGCAGCGCGGTGGCGCCGCCCGCGAGGGCCTCGGCGACCGCCTGGGTGACGTGCTCGGCCTGCGTGGCGTTGATCAGCGGCCCGATGTCGGTGGCGGGGTCGGCCGGGTCGCCGACCCGCAGCGCCGCGACCCGGGCCACGAACTTCTGGGTGAACTCCCGCTCCACCCGGCGGTCCACCAGGATCCGGTTGGCCGCCATGCACACCTGGCCCTGGTGCGCGAAGCGGCTGAACACCGCGGCGTCCACCGCGTAGTCCAGGTCGGCGTCGTCCAGTACCACCAGGGCGCTGTTGCCGCCGAGTTCGAGCACGCAGCGCTTGAGGTGCGCGCCGGCCACGGTGGCCACCCGGCGCCCGACCCGGTCGGAGCCGGTGAACGAGATCACCCGCGGCACCGGGTGCTCCAGGAAGGCGTCCTCGATCTCGGCGATGTCGGTGAGCACCACGTTGAACAACCCCGGCGGCAGCCCGGCGTCCTCGAAGATCCTGGCGATCAGCGTGCCCCCGACGACCGGCGTGCACTGGTGCGGCTTGAGCACCACGCCGTTGCCCAGCGCCAAGGCCGGGGCGATCGACTTCAGCCCGAGGAACAGCGGGAAGTTGAACGGGCTGATGACGCCGACGACGCCGGCCGGCAGCCGGTACAGCCGGTTCTCCTTGCCGTCGACCGGGGAGGGCAGCAGCCGGCCCTCGGGGCGCATGGCGAGCGCCATGGACTCCCGCAGCATGTCCTTGGCCAGCGAGAGCTCGAAGCCGGCCTTGAGGCGGGTACCGCCCAGCTCGGCCACGATCGCCCCGGTGATCTCCTCCTCGCGCTCCTCCACGATCCGCAGCGCGCGCTCCAGGACCGCCCTGCGCGCGTAGGCGCCGACGCGCGCCCACGCCCGCTGCGCCGTCTCCGCCGCGCGGTACGCCTCGTCCACCTCGGCCACGGTGGCCACCGTGATGGAGGCCAGCTTGTCGCCGCTGTAGGGATCGAAGTCGACGATGTCCCAGGACCCGGAGCCGGGCCGCCACTGTCCGGCTATGTACTGCTGGGCCAGTTCGGAGAAGAGGGTCACACCGTCCCTTTCGTCGGGTCCTGCCGGGTCACAGCCGGTGTCGCGTCACGTCCGGTGCGGGTCACCGCGGGTGCGGTGTCACCCGGTACCGGGTCAGAGCTCACGCTGGAAGGCGTGCAACCAGTCAAGGGAGTCGGCGGTGTTGAGGGCCATCCGGTCCAGGGCGTCCATCGCCCGCGTGTACTCCACGACCTCGTCGTGCTTGTCGATGTAGAGCGCGCCGGTCAGCTGCTCCAGGTAGACGAGGTCGGGCAGGTCCGACTCGGGGAAGCTCAGCAGGGTGAACGCGCCGCCGCCCGCGGGGTGCCCGCCGGTGGCGAACGGCAGGATGCGGACGTCCACGTTGGGCGCCTCGGCGGTCTCCAGGATGTGGCGGACCTGGTCGCGCATCAGGGCCGGGCCGCCGAAGGGGCGGCGCAGTGCGCCCTCGTCCATCACCGCGACGAAGTGCGGCGCCCGCTCGGAGACCAGCAGCTTCTGCCGCTCCAGGCGCAGGCCCACGCGCCGCTCCACCCACGGCTCGGCTCCCTCGGGGTGACCGAGCCGGATCACCGACCTTATGTAGTCCTCGGTCTGGAGCAGGCCGTGCACGAACTGCACCTCGAAGGTGCGGATGAGGGCGGCGGACTCCTCCAGCCCGACGTACGTCTGGAACCAGGTCGGCATGACCTCGCCGTAACCGTGCCACCAGCCGGCCGCGTTGGCCTCGCGGACCAGGCCGAGCAGGGCGAGCCGCTCGGGCTCTTCGGTCACCCCGTAGAGCGTGAGCAGATCGGCGACGTCCCGCTCCTTGAAGGAGACGCGGCCCAGCTCCATGCGGCTGATCTTCGACTCGGAGGCCCGGATCGAGTAGCCCGCGTCCTCCCGGGAGATGCCCCGGGACTCGCGCAGCCGCCGCAGCTGCGCGCCGAGCAGCATTCGCCGCACGATGGAGCCGCCTCCCGGCTGCCCTGCGCTCATAGGTCACGCTCCGCCCTTGGTTCATCAGCAGTCTGCCACTAATGGACTGCGCGCAGTACCCATTCGGTCACTCTCCATCGTCACGTGCATCAATTCCTTGCAGATGCACGTGCAGACGCTCTTGCAACCCGGGGTACTGATCCATGAGCATGGTGGCTGTGCAGATACCTCGGGGGCTCGCATGAGGGCAGAGGCAACAGCTGTGCTGGAACCGTTATGGCAGGGAGTGCTCGCACCGGAGGAGCTCGCCGAGTCCAACGGGGCCACCTGCGAGCTGCCCGCCGCGCTGGAGTCGGTGCGCCAGGCGCGCCACTTCACTCGCGCGACCCTGCAGCGCTGGGATCTCGGCATCCTGCGCGACTCGATCGAACTGGTCGCCTCCGAGCTGGTGACCAACGCGCTGCGCTACGCCGTGCCGGTCGGCACGCCGGGTACGCCGGTGCGGTTGAGCCTGGTCCGCTGGACGTCCCGCGTGGTGTGCGCGGTGCGCGACCCCAGCGTGACGGCGCCGATCGCCAAGGACCCGGACTACGTCGCCGAGACCGGCCGCGGCCTGCACCTGGTGGACTCGTTCAGCGAGAACTGGGGCTGGCACCCGCTGAGCGGCGCCGGGAAGGTGGTCTGGGCGCTGTTCCTCGCCCCCGGGCCGCACTGAAGCCGGCTGAAGCCAGCCGACGCCGGCCGACGCGGACAGAAGCAGACCGGAGCGGACCGAGGCAGAACGCCGGAACGGACGTCCCGGAACTCCTGGCGGAACTCCGGGCGAAAGCGCGCGTCCGGTGATCAGCCTCCGGCGAGGTGGTCGAACTCACCGGCCTTCACGCCGATGATCATCGACTCGATCTCCGCCTGCGTGTAAATCAGCGCGGGCCCGTCCGGAAAGCGCGAATTGCGCACGGCCACCTCGCCGCCCGGCAGTGCGGCGAACTCCATGCACGTGCCATTGGCATTGCTGTGACGGCTCTTCTGCCAGACGACCCCGGTAAGGTCTTCCGCCGACATTCCATTCTGCGTCCGGCGCATCAGTCACTCCCCATAAGTGCCTTGGCTGGTACGGGAGATGATAACTCGAAGAAAGAGCACGTGCATCTGCACGTGCATGTGCACGTGCAGTCACTCCGCGTGATCTGCGGGCCCGCGTTCAGCGGGCGGTCACCGGCGGGAAAACCCGTCAGTCACCCCCGTGCAGTCGGATACGATATTGACGGTCCGTAGACGAATTACTCACTCCGTGCAACGAATTGGGAGCAGCCTGCAATGGCTCGTCACCTCATCACCTCAGCCCTGCCCTATATCAACGGGATCAAGCACCTGGGCAACATGGTGGGGTCCATGCTCCCGGCGGACGTGTACGCGAGGTACCTGAGGCAGCGCGGGAACGACGTCCTCTACATCTGCGCCACCGACGAGCACGGCACCCCCGCGGAACTGGCCGCAAAGGAAGCCGGGCTGCCCGTCGACGTCTTCTGCGCCCAGGCGCACGACGCCCAGAAGGCGATCTACGACGGCTTCGAGCTGTCCTTCGACCACTTCGGCCGCAGTTCCTCGGCGGAGAACCGGGACATCACCCAGCACTTCGCCCGCCGCCTCTTCGCCAACGGCTTCATCGAGGAGCGCGCCGTCCGCCAGGTGTACTCGCTGGCCGACGAGCGCTTCCTGCCCGACCGCTACATCGTCGGCACCTGCCCGCACTGCGGGTACGACAAGGCGCGCGGTGACCAGTGCGAGAACTGCACCCGGGTGCTGGACCCGACCGACCTGATCGACGCGCGGTCGGCGATCAGCGGGAGCAGCGCGCTGGAAGTCCGGGAGACCAAGCACCTGTTCCTCCTGCAGTCGAAGCTGGCCGGCGAGGTCGAGGCGTGGATCGACGCCAACAGCGCCGACTGGCCGACCCTCGCCTCGTCGATCGCCCGCAAGTGGCTCACCGAGGGGCTCCAGGACCGGGCCATCACCCGCGACCTCGATTGGGGCGTCCCGGTCCCGGCCGACACCTGGCCCGAACTGGCCGCCGAGGGCAAGGTCTTCTATGTCTGGTTCGACGCTCCGATCGAGTACATCGGTTCCACCAAGGAGTGGGCGGACGTCGACCCGGACAACCGCGACTGGAAGTCCTGGTGGTACGAGGCGGACGGCGGTGAGCACCCGGTCCGCTACACCGAGTTCATGGCCAAGGACAACGTCCCCTTCCACACCGTGATGTTCCCGGCGACCCAGCTGGGCACCCGCGAGCCGTGGAAGAAGGTCGACTACGTCAAGGCCTTCAACTGGCTGAACTACTACGGCGGGAAGTTCTCCACCTCGCAGCGCCGCGGCATCTTCACCGACGCCGCGCTCGAACTGCTGCCGGCCGACTACTGGCGCTACTTCCTGATGGCGAACGCGCCGGAGTCCGACGACACGTCCTTCACCTGGGAGCTGTTCGCCTCCTCGGTGAACAAGGACCTGGCCGACACCCTCGGCAACTTCGTGAACCGGGTGCTGTCCTTCTCCCGCAAGCGGTTCGGCGACGAGGTCCCGGCGGGCGCGCCGGCCGGCGCCGCGGAGGCGAAGCTCGGCGAGCAGGTGGCCGCGCTGCTGGCGGAGTACGAGTCGCACCTGGACACCCTCCAGTTCCGCAAGGCCGCGCAGGCGCTGCGCGCCCTGTGGAGCGCGGGCAACTCCTACCTGGAGGAGAAGGCCCCCTGGATGGCGATCAAGACCGACCCGGACGGCGCCGCGCTGACGCTGCGCACCGCGATGAACCTCATCCACCTCTACGCGATCGTCTCCGAGCCGTTCATCCCGGCGTCGGCGAAGGCCATGCGCGCCGCGTTCCTGCTGCCGGCGGACGACGCCGCGTGGGTGACCGCGGACGAGGCCCGCACGCTGGCGTCGGTGCCGGCCGGCACGCCGTTCACCGTCCCGCCGGTGCTCTTCGCCAAGATCACCGACGAGGACCTGACCGCGTACGTCGAGCGCTTCGGCGGCGACCCGGACCAGGCCGCCTGAGCCGGCGTCGCAGCACGGACGTGAGGGCCGCCCCCGGCCAGGGGGCGGCCCTCACGCGCGTTTCCGGGGAGGCGGTGTCCCTCAGCGCGCCAGGGAGGCGGCGTCGCCCATCACCACGACGGGGTGGAGCGACGGGTCCAGGGTGCGCAGCAGCGTCCGCATGGCCTCGGCGGGCAGGCTCACGCAGCCCTGGGTGGGGCCGCCGTGGTCCACGTGCAGCCAGATCCCGCCGCCGCGGGACTGTCCCAGCGGACGGGTCCAGTCGCGCGGCGACATCCCCGGCTTGCGGTTGTAGTTGATGGCGATCACGTAGTCGAAGGCGCCGGCGAGCGGCTCGCCCTCGACGCCGGTGCCGTGGACGGTGAAGCCGATCGGGGCGTGGTCGTAGGTGAGCCGGGTGCCCGGGTCGGCGAGCCGGCCGCCGGCGTCGGTCAGGGTGTAGACGCCGATCGGGCTGCGCAGATCGCCGGTGCGGTGCTCGTCCGTCCAGCCCCGGGCCGCGTTGTGCGCCGGCCAGACCGGGCTCGCGGGGACCCAGCCGGCCACCGGGTCGCGCCGGTAGAGCGTGACCTTCCCGGTCGTCGCGTCGCGGCCGGTCCCGGTGACCAGGACGGCCTGCCGGGCGTCCGCCGGGACGCCGGCCAGGGTGCGGGCGCCGA
>Ga0136643_10010390_pt1 | contig 13756 bp, 3 predicted proteins | sample TergutLab28metaG_FD_96883 | JGI IMG/M metagenome (GOLD analysis project Ga0136643, IMG submission 96883) | Labiotermes labralis P1 segment gut microbial communities from Petit-Saut dam, French Guiana - Lab288 P1 (version 3) (version 3) | ecosystem: Host-associated > Arthropoda: Insects >...
ACTAATAATAAATTGAACTTGATGATTTGAGCAGCTACACCGGAATTTGCTTGGAGAAACTGAAAATATTCGCAGAATACATCAGTTAATCTTTGGATCTAAAGGCGGAAAATCTGAACAATAATCAGGAGTGCTAGCTAGTCCACCATATCATTCAGTAAGAACACGAGGAAGGGCATATTGAAGAGGAATGACGTTACTGGAAAGGAAATGAGTCGAGTATATTGGTTTAGAAAATAGCAGTCAGCCTCGTGTTGGGACACAGCTGATGTGATATCAGTCGGTATGTTGGCTGTAGGCCAGCTGACGGAATCTGATCTCGGTTTCCTGTTTTCCTTCCCTGACAATGATGGAAGATGAGGATTCATGTCTTCTGTACTGATGCGCTGAGTAGCCCGTTTATTAATCTCCCAAGTTTCGATGGAATATATCTCTTTCTTCTTCAAGGATCAAAGGAACCTAGAAAAATAATAATACTCTAGAACGCACGTGACACACTTTCACGACCAAATCAACAAAATAAAGTTATAATTCCTGCTCTGCTTAAATCTAGGAAGACAGGCAATATACGCATAAGGTAACTTCGATGAGGGTTCGTGCAAAGGTTGTTAAGGAAAAGCAACACTTTGAGCGTATATTTGTAAACTTGTGTATCCAGCATGGATTGCACATGCGACATATTTTCATCTGTGGCCTGCCCTGCTCTATATTATTTAACTTATATTATTTATCTTATAAACGGAACGATTTTCAAAAAAAAATTATTGAACATAAAATGTGTTTTGATTTTCTCTAGAACATGTGCCTGTAATGTTTCTTAGTCTAAGAAGAATTGAGCGTGGTATGTTTAAAAATGTATACTGGTCTTCAAGTATATTACCGGTTTTCTTGTCCGAGTTTAATTAACCTTGTATTGTCGGGACATATTTTCGACAAATATTCAAATATCAAATTTCATGAAAATCCATCCCTTGGGAGCCGAGGTGTTACATACGGACAGACAGACAAACAGACGTTACGCACCTAACAATCAATTTTCGCAATTTTGCTACGCGCCTCAGTAAAGCCATCAACTGCCTCATTTTCTTCTCGTGTCTTGAGAGTCTGCACGGTTTCTTCGGCCTAGCAAATAATTAGATTAACTCCATTCAAAACTATATGTAGTGTAACTGACAGTCGCGTAGCTAATAGAGGAGTTCCCACTCTCGTACTGAATCCAGAGTTCTGTTCTTCCTCACCATAAGATTTTGACGTTGTTAGAAAACTTGTGGGTTTGTTTCTGTAGGTTCTCTACAATAAGTCTTGTAACAGTTCACCTGCCTCATGCATGCTACGTAAGCCACCCACGACTTTATCCCCCTTGTTTTCATAATCAAATTAATATGCTGAATAGTTAATAAATTTTGGATGTGTAGTTGTTTAATTCATTCTTTACTTTCTTTGCGTTGGTAACAACTATTCTATTGAGCACTCTATTTTCAAACAGCTTGATCTATGTGCCTTTCTTACGCCGAGGTACCCGGTTCAACCCCCCCCCCCACATAAAACCCAGTGATACTGAGAGTTTTGTGTGATTTTAATTTATTATTGTCTTTCAAAATCCGGGACCGCGGTAGCACAGTGGTTAAGGCGCTGTGCTACAAATCGAAAGGTCGCTGGTTCGATTCCAGATGATGTAATTGGAATTTTTTATTGACATAATCCTTCCCATCGCACTATGGCCCTGGAGTCGACTCAGGCTCTAACAGAAATGAGTACCTGGAATATTTCCTGGGGGTTAAAACGGCCGGTGTGTAAGACTGACAACATTACCACCATCCTGGGCCACTGTCACGTAATCCGGGAACCTTAACTTCCTGGAAACCTCTTGGCACCTCGGGCCTGTAATGGGACTGATTTACCTTTACCTTTCCAAATCCTATGATGCCGTTAGGTAATTCGTCATACGATATGGTGACGAGGCTTTAAACTTGTAGCTGTATTTTATTTGTAATAAAGCCTGGAAATAGAGAAAAATTCCAAGTACGAAGTTAAGGCGCGTCTTTAGAGCAATTTGAAGCAAGAAATATTGGGTGAAATTATAAAGAATAGCGTTAGTACGAAACGAAAAAATCCTTTATAGAGAAACTGACATAAATATTTACTCTATCAAAACTCCTCTCCTAGCCCTCAGTAAACGCACTGTCTCTTTGTTAACGACGAAGAAATGGCTAAACGATTTTAGGGTGAATAGGCGTTGAATGTTTTGACGCTTGGACCAAAAAGTACAGGGTGTGGGCAGAATGAAAACATTTTAATGTTCAAAAGTTTGTCTACAAAATCAGCTTTTGTTGTGAAAAATTTACCCCGAATATGTTGCTTTCGAAAGATCAGATATTGTCAATTTCAGAGCAGATGAAATATAATATTAGCACTGGGATCGAGAAAGGTTAAATACCCATTTGAGCACAAAAGCTGGAGTCACAAAACTGCTAATCAGCAGTACGTGAGCTCGTGTAGGTGCTGTATCTCTCTAGTTAAATAGCACTATGAACTCCTATTTATATTAGTTTGAACAAATGTGTGTAAACTTTGGTACAAATTTAGTCCCCACCTAACACTCAGCCTGAGTGTGAGGCCCATTGATTTAACGATGTGTGTGGAACTAACAGGTGCTTATTCTCAGAAACTGTACGAGAAATTTTAAATGAATTTTAAATATTTAATGACTAGGCACTCGTACTTCTCCCTGAGGATAAAATCAACGAGTGCATATGAAGTTATGTACCCTGTATAGTGCGGCCTGCAGGCACATCAGCACCACCCAACTTGGCGGTGATAAGGAACACATCACATCAATATTCCTCGCTCACATAAATTTAACGCAAATAATTTTATCTGTATTTTATATATTAACATATTTTAATACCATATATTTATCGGCCTTAAATCATATTTGTACTTTGGTCTGATATCTTTGTAATATATCCTTCGTGTAATACCTCCCTGAAGATGACCACAAAAGGTGGCCGAAACATGTAGGAGGTTTACGACATTTATATTTCAATAAATTCACATAACTTCATACACACTCTTTGGTTGTATTCTCATAGTGGAGTTCTCAATAAATTTTGTGCCCAAAATTCTAAGATTCAACACTAACGCACGATACACATGCACGAATCTGTAACAACTGTTCTTTCAAATGTTGGCACTTCTTTCTGTTTTTCAGGTATGTATATTTATTTACGATGGAGTTCCATTCTGCTCTTATCAACAGCAGAGATCGCCTTTGGAAAAACATCCTGACGTTGTTAGGGCGTTATTGTACCTGAAGCCTGGTTTCCCTACCCATCTCAAGGTTAGTTTTCGGATTTTTATTCTTAAGAGTATAAGTGGGCCATGACACACTCTTAATGTTTTGACGTTTTGCTGATCGTGCATCTCAGTATATTTATATCAGTATTTAACCAACTTGATGCACAAAATTTGTTTCACAATAAGTTTTATTTCATGCTTCTACATGTTTCGAGCAAATTTGCTCATCATCAGGAGGTAAAAATTGCATTACACAGCCTCTGGTATCATCACACCTATAGGTGGCCGTCTCGTTAAATACTGAGATAAATACACTCTTAAAGGTTCCATCTGTCTGCTATAGTATTGGCGAGAGGAGAATGTTTCTAACTACGGTCTTTCTGATAGCAATACAATGCGCTATAATGTTGCCTCCAAGGATTACTGCCTCATGAGATATGTATCCATCTAGTTTGGTAGATAGAATCCAACACTATGGAGAAATTTCCAGCTTTTATTTTAAGGGTATAAAAATCTTGTACTCTGAAGATGGAGGCAGCATATTCCTTCGAAGTATTGGTACATTTCTACCAAACTACACGGCAGCCAAATATAGAAGACAGTGTGCAGTGTATAGGCTGTTGGGTTTACTTTTTAACAGCCTTTCAATGGTACGAAAGGGGTGACATTTTTTATGATTGAGTATATGAGCACTAAATAATATTAAGAGTTAAATGTCCAAATTGTAATCTAAAATTATTCTGTAGACCATTGTCCATTGTGTGAAGTATATTTGAGATACACGGCTTCGAGAATCAGACCTGTTTTCTCCATCTGTTGAATGGATAATCTTACAGCGACAGAGAGCATTGCCGTCATTTGTGTTTATACGAGAAGACAGCAATTGCATTTACGATTTTATTACTTCGAGGACATTTCAGGTTCATCTGCATCATATACTAGTTAGACAAGTTGCTCAGAAATTTCCAATTGGCCTCCTGCTTCACAGTCAACTGAGCATTATGGGCACCAGGATACACGAATTCGTCAGAACTGCAAAACGGCCCCCAAGCCAAGAAAGACGTGTTGTGTTTTAGCATTTCGTAAAATAAATGTCTTATTCTGAGAGTGTACCTACAGTTTTGGGGAAATATGTGATGTGTCCTAGAAGTAAAAATTCGGTTCTAGGTAGTTACGAGTTTTCTGTAGTGTGGCCACCGAGATCACCATACCTCACACGCATGAGCTTTATTGTTGTATGGGAGAGAATTCCAGACAAGGCTGAGAGGAGCATTTGAGAATGGCGATCAAGGCATTACAAAAAACGGAGGGCAGATAGTTGAATAGATGCCACTTTTGAGTGAATTGGTGTAGTTCATACTTAACCTTATTCAGTTTCTCATAAAAACTTTCAGATGGTTTGTATTTTCTTAGAGAACACCAAATTTTGTCTCAGTAATACAACATTAAATACTTACAGATAATTTGTTTCTATTGTGTGCTTTTGTACTGGATAGAGGGCGGAATGAACACCATAATTCTACTGACGAATGAATACAAATTATTATATTGAAAGTGTATGAGTGAGAATACTCTCAAACTGCAAACATGAAGTCTGGGCGGGCCGTTAGGGCTCCATGAGGTCGAGGCTCCCAAAATTTCCTAATAATCGGCACACTAAGGAGCCAAAGTTGTCAGCCCTATACACCGGCAGACTGTACCTCTCTGGAGATACCCCTAGTACTCATTTCTGTTAGAGGCTGAGTCGACCCCAGCACCATAGTGGGGCCAGGAAGGTTAGGTCAACGAAAAATCGAACCCGCGGCCTCGGACTTGTAGCGACGTGCTTCAAACAACTGTATCAACGCGTAACCCCACTCTCGAAATGTACCAGGGTAAAAAAGACAAAGCACTCTCCTTTATCATTTTGAAGACAAAAATTAATATATTGCACACACAAAGATTTCATTTGCACCTTATATACAATACCATGTGCTTCCATTACGAGTAGAAAAGTAATTTGGTTAATATTATAGAGGGGACTAAGTCCTGCGTAATGTGGGAATTAAACGGAGCACACAAATTTTGAGTTCAGAATGCAGAGTTTTTATTTGAATGGAAGCATCACGATGTGCACTTAACGTAATATTATATAGTGTACGTCAGCCCAATCACATTTTTATATAAGGTAATACAAGGCTACATGTTTCGACTATAACCTAGTCATCTTCAGGCCTATATTAACAATTGTGTTACCAGATGCTATCCCAAAGAGTGCATAGCATCTGGTAACACAATTGTTAATATAGGCCTGAAGATGACTAGGGTATAGTCGAAACATGTAGCCTTGTATTACCTTATATAATAAAGTGATTGGGCTGACGTACATTATATAATGTTATATTACGCAGAGTTTTTAGTTTCACACCTGGTGTATATGTTTTAAACAATTAATTAAATCATCGCGGCTCGCCATCTTAGACTTGCAGATTCTTTGTCGCGTATCCCGTCGATGAAACTGACGTTTAAATTTCGTGCTTGCAATGTGGGTCGACCGCTTATCCAGCATGGATCTGCTTTATCTAAAGCTGTAACATTATGTGTAAAACACTTCCTGCCGTCAGCTGGCAAAACTTTCTCTTAAATGATACCGTGAGGACAACTTCCGGAAACCTAACCATTTTCGCATAAACCGGACGGTGACCAACCAGACGCGGGGTCGTATAACACGAGGTTCTGGACGGCTGCTGTGCCGAAGGGTTAATCTAATTAGAGTTTCTGATGATGCAAAGTAATTGTGTGAGTGTGAGAACTAACTCATAGATGCTGAAATTTAGATTTGATATTTGTGTTACCGTGCATCTCTGAAACAAAATAGTATAAACAACCAACTAGATGCAACAATAACAACTTATTAGTAATTTCAATCAGCTCAACATGTTTCGGGCGAAAATTTCACCCGAAACATGTTGAGCTGATTGAAATTACTAATAAATTGTTATTGTTGCATCTAGTTGGTTGTTTATACTATTTTGTTTCAGAAATTAATTTTCGGCATATAATGAAATCCTCACAGGGAATTCGATGAAGTTTTCCATCTTCTGGAATATGACGCATTCTAGATTGGTAGATAAACTGCTCTGAAAATAGTGACAGCATTTTCCTTTGGAGTTTTGATCCATACACAGCGTCATACCTCATCAGACGGTGTTATTCAGACTGTCAGTTTTCTGGGTCGAAGTTTAATTATCAGTAATGTGCAATATAAAACGTTGCATGTAGAGTTGAGTGTAAATACTGAGATACAAATATTTTGTGGTGTTTACAAGGCTGCAAAAATGTTTAAAATTCTGTAGTATTCCAAAAAACGACCTATAATACAATATATAGTCTTTACAATAAAACACTATAATTCTGACATGTTTCCACCCTATCTCATGGGTCGCACTCAGGGAGCGTACGTCAGTATTTGTGTAAAACGTAGATTGTAAACAGATCAAATAGGTTAGAATTGTATTAGAGTAGCTTATTTTAACATTCATTTGATGAGGATAATTCAGCAGGTTGGCTGCAGGTATTCCCGGAACAAGTAGGTACTTGTTTATTCAGAACATACCTTATACACAAAAGGTAACGTAAACCATTTTCTGTGAGCAAAACGGCAGTAAATTTATCTTACCCACTCACCTAGATTTAGTGCTGAAGGTTAGAATAAGTGGAGAATTACTTCCATGTTCTCTATACAACTTCATTATGCCCCCTTTATGTACAATGCCAAATTCATTGGAGTCATTTTATTAACGCGCATGTTTAGCTACATGTCCAGCATGAATTATGTTGGCTGTATCATAAAAATACCTCACTATTTACGATGCAATACCGCACTTTGCATTATTGACTAAATCATATATTCGCTAAATCACAAATTACTGACTTTTGGGGCGCGTTGGCAAAATTGTGAAAAACGAGTATTAGCTTCTTATTATCTGTCTGTCCGAGTGGAACAATTGAACCCAAACTGGACGGATTTTCATGAGTTTACTTGAGTGTTTTTTCGAAAATCTTTCGCGAAAAATTTAAATTTCATTAAAATCTGACAAGAATAACCGGTACTATGCATGAAAAACGCTAGACTTTTTGATCACATTTCGCTGCATTCTTCTTAGGATCAGAAATATTTCAGACATACCTTGTAGAGAAATTCAAAAGGCATTTTATTTTCAACAGCTCTGTCCGAAAACTTGCCATTTATGAGATAATGTGGGTAAATATTGTAGAGCTAGGACTGGAAAGGGTATGTAGTCTAACACAACTATGTCAAATTTTGATGTTATGCTGAGAGTACATCTCAGTATATTTATCTTAGTAATTAATCAACTTGATGCACAAAATTTTTGTTTTACAATAAGTTTATTTCATGCCTCTACATGTTTCGAGCACCATGTGCTCATCATCAGGAGATCAAAATTGTATTATACAGCCTCTGTTATCATCACACTGAAACAATTGAGTGGTCTAAAATTACTAAAATACAATTCTGTAAATATGAGCAAATAGTAGTAAAATATTCACACATAAATTTTACTACTATTTGCTCATATTTTTAGAATTGTATTTTAGTAATTTTAGACAACTCACTTGTTTCAGTGCGAAGATACCAGAGGCTGTATAATACAATTTTGACTTGCTGATGATGAGCACATGGTTCTCGAATCATGTAGAGGCATGAAATAAACTAATTGTAAAACAAAAATTTTGTGCATCAAGTTGTTTAATTACTAAGATAAATAACTATGTCAATTAAAATGTTTTAAGGATTATACTAGACAGGTAAATGTTTCGGCCCCTACTGACTATCTTCAGGTTGTCTTCAAGATAACTTATATATATATATAAATATATAGTAGGACCTTAATTGACATAGTTGTGTTTGACTACATACCCTTTCCAGTTTTCACACACACAACGGGGATGACACTTTCAAACTGTAGAGCTAGACAAGTCACGGATGACAATAAAATGCGGGTCATGCACTTTGAATGCTGGAAATCTAAGGATGCAGAAACACACTCAGAATATGAAATACCTATTGCATTTTGACGGTAAAAATGTTTGCAGGAGTGCAGCACTATATTACATTTATACGTACATTGCCTGACATTTATGTTACATCTCGTGGTACGTGGAGTGACTAAGGCTGTTGGAAAGCTTACGAATATATAATTATTCTCACCTTAATGACACTGTCTGTACTTCGGTAACAAATGTGGATTCGAAAATCTGTGAAAAATGACCGTGAATAGTAACTGGATAAGCAGTTGACATACACAGCAGTGGCTAATTACAATAAAATCTAAATCGAATTGTGTTCCATCCCGTTGTGTATATGTACCAAGTTTTTCACAAAGTCCACCGTCTTTACACAACATATATTGTTGGCTAATGTTTAGTGAATCAAGCTTCTTTAAGTAAACATTAGCCAACAGTATATGTTGTGTAAAGACGGTGGACTTAATGAAAAACTTACAATAAAATGATTCACCGTACGACGTGCCGTGAATGCACATAGGGAAGTAAAGATATAGCTATATTCTTTCTTTAACCCCGGCGGTAGACTTGGGTGGGTGGTCAGTGCCATTTACTGGCCGCTTTGCACCGGTGAAAGTACCGGTACCCATTTTATAGGAGGCTGGATTGGTCTCAGGCCCGGTCTTGGCGGTGCGGAAAATCTCGGCCCCACCGGGGTTCAAGCCATAAACGTCCCAGTCTGTAGCTAGTCGCTATACCGACTAAGATATCCCGGCCCATTTATTACAATACCAAACCGCGAAATGTCGTTGGAAATAATGAGTTAAAATGCGACATATTGCGTCAGGATAGCTGGTCAGTAGGTACGGGTGTAACAGGATATCTGAAGAACACATAACAAGCGCTAGGGTTGCCGACACATGCTGAGGCATGTAGCAGTGCGCGGCATCGTTACTTACGGTACGTTCCGCGTGGGGACCACCTGTACAGAGCGTCACAATTCTAGCACCATGGTGACGTCACACCATATTAATTTCGTGTCGCACTTTGTTTGAGAACGGCTGTCAGAATATCATAATTGTTATTCAGAGTTACACAAAATTGTTAATAGACACATTGGGATGGGCGGGCAATAGAAAGACAGAGAAAATAACAATGAATGATTTCATAACACAGCACGCGGTGAAATTACGAATGTTAGTTGATCGGGTTATATAGCACAAATAGGGCAAGTGGTAGGTGCCTAAAATGGTTTAATCGGAAAATATAAAATTGAGAAGACACTTGGGTGCTCTTGGAGTCGAATGGAGGATAACATTAAGTTGCATCTGAGAGAAACTTTTTAGGGAACGTCAACTCTTATTACATGTTTCCTGCCAACAAGAAAATAAAATTTGGTTTTCGTAAAGGTCGGAGAAAATTATGGCAAACACTTCGGCAGTAAGATTGTCATTAAGGACTCAATGATAAAGCAGTTACGTTGTTACTAACACAGGATTTGGAGTGAAAGAATTAGTAGCTGCGGCAAATTGTAGCGAGATGCATTTCCGCCTCTTGTACCCCACATGCTGAACAGGTACGCACGGTGGAAACAAGACGATTCACATTTAAAGAGGATGACGCTGCAGTATTGTGGCATTCGGTCTCAATCACCGCCTCAGCACACAGTTGAATCAGTACAAACATGATCCCTATTCGGTGAAACACACGTGACGTTTCAGACAACAAGCGAATCGATGCGTCAACAGAGAGTTGTGTGCACTTGCAAACTTAGAAAGTGGAGTGGAGAAGTGTCTACTGTGCTGGTTCCATTGGCTAAATGTCCGCACGGAAATCGGTATTTCGTGAAGGACAATTGACTTTCTAGCCATAAGCTATGGATTAGTAAATAAAATGAAATTGAATTTATGCATACATTTAAATAAATATATTGGAATTAGTACATTTAAATATTGGTACCTCTATCTGGGACGATATCAACTAATGCAAGGCTTTTTCATTTAATGTTACTGTAAATAAAGTACGGGGAAATTAGAGCAGGCATCAGAGTTGGTGAAGGTATTTATTGTAGCGGTGGGAACCATAGCACTAGTGGTTGGTGTAGTGACGGGTATTGTGTTGGTGGTGACAGTTGTAGTCACAGTAATAGTGTAGTAGTAGTAGTAGTAGTAGTAGTAGTAGTAGTAGAAGTAATGTTAGTAGTAATACTGGTAGTAGTAGTGGTAGTAGTGGTGATAGTAGTAATACTGGTGGTGGTAGTAATAGTAGTAGTAGTAACAGTATTGGTAGTAGTAGTTATAGTAATACTGATAGTAGTAGTAGTAGTAGTAGTAGTAGTAGTAGTGATAGTAGTAATACTGGTAGTAGTAGTAGTAGTAATGGTAGTAGTAGTAATAGCAGTGGTGGTGGTAATAGTGGTATTAGCAGTAGTAGTGGTAGTAGTAGAAGTGCTGGTGCTGGTGGTAGTAGTAGTAGTAGTAGTAGTAGTAGTGGTGGTGGTGGTGGTAGTAGTAGTAGTAGTTGTTGTTGTTGTAGTAACCGCAGCAGGAGCGAGAGGGTGATAGTGCTGGTGGCGATATTAAAAAAAACAAACTTTTAAAAATCAACATTTATTAAATATTGCTGTTAAAAGTAAGGGTTGGGTTAATAATTTATTGTTATCTCATATGGTTTACTGTCATTTAGACAATTACGGGTTATTACTTTTGTTGTTGTTTAACCGATTAACTCATATTGATATTTATGAACACCGGGAGGAAGCCAGAGGAGATGAATGGTAAGTGCGTAATTAGGAACTTCTTATTCGTACCCCTTGGCTAATATTATTATAATGAACGAATCGGTGGGGGTGAGAAGGACTGGCATGTGGCACGAACAGGAAAGATGAGAAAGGCGTACATGAATGGAGTTGGAAACTTGGGCATAAAGGGATGACAACATTCCAGTTACGTCGCAGTCACTTTAGAATATGCGTTTAGCGACTGTCAGCTTCAGCGGCGCTACTGAATGACCCTCAGAACTGGGCATCGTGTTAAACCTGCAGATTTGTAACGCTGTAGAGACTGACATTAATAGAATTTATGGAAACACTCCAGTGCTTACCTCACAGAGAACGTAGTCTGAGGAAATTCTAATGATTAACCGGTTAGTGTTTCGTAGAGAAATAATCTCCATTTATTTATGAGACTACACAAATACATCTTACGGGAAAAATATTACGGCTAGAGTGTCGCGGAAAAAATGCAGAATTTGATATTTTTCAGCACATGGGTTCATGTAATTACCACAGGACTTCACACATTTTACATAAAACACGGGAAGTGTAGTGAACCGTTGTGGTCAACTGCATGAAATGCGTAAAGGCGTAATTTATATCGACCGTGGTGGTCCAGGCCATTAGCAGCAGACATTACCATGCCAGAGTTTTTCGGTACTAAATTAATAAAGTAAAAAGGTAAAGTGATACCGTTACAGGCCCGGTGTGGCCCAGAGGGTGGGTAGAGGTATAGCTGTACTCTTCCATGACCGCGGCACTAGAATGGGGTGAGTGGTCAGCAGCACGCACCGGTCGCACTTTACCCCCGGGAAAGGCCCGGTACCCATTGTATAGGAGACTGGGTGGGCCCCAGGGCCGGTCTGGACGGGCGGAAAATCTCGTCACCGCCGGAATTCGATCCCGGACCGTCCAGTCCATAGTCAGTCGCTATACCAACTGAGCTATCGGGTCCACACTTAATAAAGCATTTCTGATAAAATCACGACAGTGTGATCAGTCAGCCACACAAATCGTGAGCCGGGCCGGGTGGTTGCATTCGACGGTAGACGCCAGCCTGCTGGAATGTCCTTAGAACGAAATTAAAACAATTGCGTTCCAACATATTGGACTGAAACTTACGCAAGAAACTATTAAATTTGTACATTTGGAGCACATCTTTGTATGCTGATGAAACTTGGACACTTTGGAAAGTAGATATAAAAAACTGGAAATTTTTTAAATGTGATGTTGGGGAAGGATGTGAAAGATGAGAGCACCGATCGTGTGAGAAATGAAGACGTATTACATAGAGTCAAGAAGGAGAGGAATATCCTGCATACAGTAAACAGAAGGAAGGCTAACTGGATTGGTCACATCTTGCACAGGAACTGCCTTCTACATCGCGTTAATGAAGGAAAGATAGGGGGATGGATTGGAGTGACGGGAAGATGAGGAAGAAAACGTAAGCAGCTACTGGATAACGTCAAGGAGAAGAAAGTATGGCATAAATTGAAAGAGGAAGCAATAGATCGCACTGTGTGATGAACTCGCATAGGAAGAAGGTATGGACATATAAGACAGATTGCAGGATGAAGGAAGTACGTGTATATCGTACTTGGCAGGATGAACTGAGTGAATTGTTCTGTCCTACCCCAGAGACAAGACGGGAGTCCACAGGAACTCAGAAGAATAAATACGAAACTCACCTTTATTATAGCTCAAGCTAACTAAAGGAAACCTAATAGGACCTGACGTAACAGGTTTTCCGCGTGTTTGCTTCATCTACACACGAATACTGCCATAGCCGTTCCAACTAGTTTTGCTGGAACATACGTAATCTAGCCACAACAGGGGGTGAACTGTGAGCAGGTAGGCAGCAAGAAGATTGAGGAAAGTGAGGGCTATGTGCACAAAGTTAAGTGGGACTTAGAGGAAGAGCATGTGCTCAGTGTTTACTGGCATCAGAGTGGAGCTATTTTGAATACGGTAATTAAAATTCGCGGTTCATTTTTTTTCTCAATGCGCCACAGCTCCTAGTTTGCCAGGGCCTTCTCATTACCGAGGCTTCACGACCACACTCAGTCACACCACCCTCGGTAGTAATTCCCTGGACGAGTGATCAGCCCGACGCAGAGACCTACATCTGACGACACACGGCACTTAAAAGAGACAGACATACATGCCGCCGGTGGGAATCGAACCCGCAGTCCCAGCAAGCAAGAGGCTGTAGACCCACGCCTTATACCGCGCGCATACTGCGTTCAGCGGGTTTCATAAATAATACTTAGAGTTATTCAGACACCTGAAATAATACAATTTGTCAGGAAGATATTCCGTCCACAGAATTGTTTTTACCGGAAGTGTCAGTTGGAATGTAGGTGTGGCCGTTGATACCCCTCTTTTACGCACATAAGGTAAAGGTAAAGTGCACCCTTTTACAGGCACTGAGGTTCCGTACAGGCCGTACGGCCCGTAGGGGGAGTAGAGGTATAGCTCTACTCTTTCTTGATTACGACAGTAGAGGGGGTGAGGTGTCAGCGTCACCCCCGGCCGCTCTTTACCCCCGGGAAAGACTCGGTACCCATTGTACAGGGGGTTGGGTGGGCACCAGGGCCGGTCTGGACAGGTGCGGAAAATCTCGCCTCCACCGGGATTCGATCCCCGGACCGTCAAGCCCGTAACCAGTCGCTATACCGG
>Ga0136643_10010393_pt1 | contig 13754 bp, 8 predicted proteins | sample TergutLab28metaG_FD_96883 | JGI IMG/M metagenome (GOLD analysis project Ga0136643, IMG submission 96883) | Labiotermes labralis P1 segment gut microbial communities from Petit-Saut dam, French Guiana - Lab288 P1 (version 3) (version 3) | ecosystem: Host-associated > Arthropoda: Insects >...
ATGGGCATAATGGTGCCCGAAACATGTTGAGCCTAACATAAGCATAATAAAGTAATAAGTGGCATCTAGTTGGATTTTATTCTTCAGTTATCAAGATGATGCACGGTCCAATACACATCAAAATTGCTGCGCTTAGTAGATAGGAGTCATTATTTCTTACGTTGTGCGGTATTCACACTCTACGTTATTTCTTAGTAGCTTGTTCGCATTCGCCTGCTCTGTAACTCCGTTCAACTGAAAATGGTTAAGCGGAAATCCACTGTATTTAGGCGAACTAAAGTTCTGTTCTGAGCTACACGCCATCCATACGAACTCCATGGTCCAAACAAACTCTATTAAATTGTTTCCAAGACCTATTTTCTCCAGCACTAGCTTCCACTTTACGCCATGATTAAAAGTTTGTAAATATTTTTTCCAAAAACTTCTAGATTACCTCTGGAGTCAACCCTTCCTCCTAAACAAAGCCTACGAGGTTTGTGTTCCGGAAGGGGGGTAGAGAGACAGGGACGTAAAGCATACTTCACACCCACATCTAGTGACAAAGATAAGAATGAATGGAGCTATACCTCTAATCTGACAAATGACTTCATGAAGTGCAAGAGGACAGCACGTGTAAGTCGTCCACTTCTCGAAAGGGCTTTGTGACATAAAGTTGAAGAACATGGATAATTTGTGAAGATGAGTTGTTGATTTATAGATGTGAAAGGTAAAGGAATGAAAGGCCGAGCCCGGTGGTCGTGCGGACTAAGACGTAAAACTGCAGCCGCTTGACTGCTGGAATCGCGGATTCGAATCTTGTTGAGGGCATGGATGTTCTGTTTGTTCTGTGTTGTGTAGGTAGCGGACCTATACGACGACATGGTCACTCGTTCAATGGAGCTATACCCTGTGTGCGTGTGTGTGTGTGTCTGGTAACCTCAACAAGGAGGCGGCCTAGGCCAGAATTGAACTGCAGCGCCTCAGAAAAGCAATGGAAAAGGAGTTAAAAATGTCCCTGTCCCATAATTAGGCGCCACTAAATGAAGACGTATGGAGGGATAGACGTAGAGACCCATGCATTCTTAACCTCGACATCAGACGTAGGCTAGCGGTCAGCTACGCATTGCCGTCACATTTAACACGAGGGAAAAGAGCTTGCCGGAACGCACTGAATAAAGGGCTGAGTGGGCTCCAGAGACCGTCTGTACGTTCTGGAGAAACGAAAATTCTCTTGCTCCAGCCGAGATTCTAATTCAAGTTCCTCTGTTGTCCGGCTGATCTATCAGGTTACTAATGTGTGTGTGTGTGTAGTTACGTATGTGTGTACATTCATATGTACTGCGTGTCAGCCTACATTTTTTGTGCGGTGATACTCGTATTTTGCTACAGGAATGTGAATTTTGAGTCTAAACTGGAAGATTATGTAAGACCGGGAACATCCAAACTGTTCATTTTGAAATTTGTAAACATTTAAACCATTGGACGGCCGATCTATTGTGACGTCTAAATTGTAGCAATACTGTGGAGTCACAGTTCTTTAATTCCTTCCAGAAAGTCCTGGGTTAATGACTCGAAGCAAGAACATACCTGTGAACATGTAGACATGTGTAAAGGTAAAGGTAAATCAATCCCACTACAGGCCTGGACAGGCCCTGAGGGCTCCAGGAGGTTGAGGCTCTCTGATTTCAATACAATCGGCACATGAAGGTGGTAAGGTTGTTAGCCCTACGCACCGGCCGCCTTTACCCAAAGAATTATTCTTGGTGCTAATTTCTGTTAGAAGCTGAGTCAAACCCAGGGCCATAGTGCGACCTGAAGGATTATGTCAATAAAAATTCCAGTGACACCATCGGGAATCGAACCCACGCGCGCAGTGCCTGACCCAACTGCACCACCGTGTATACGTGTGTAGGTTACAAAATTGTGGATGCTACCTCGCAGAAATAACAACTCTGAAGTCCCAAGCGTAGAAGTGTGGACAACATTAAGGGGATTCAAGACTGGGCGATGTGTACTGGATTTGTCTGGCTCAGGTGAAGGACCAGTGGGTGGCTTTCCTGAACAGGAAATATAACGTCGTTTTTTCCCCCCCCCCCCAAATGCACGAAATTTCTAGAAGATCTGAACATCTATTGGCTTTAAAAATGCGTTCTTCTTGGGTAAGACGTAACGTCAAAGGGTAAGCGGTTCCCAACTGTTCGAAGGAATATAACGCCTTCATCTGCGCGGGTCTGGATTCCGGGAGGAATCCATTTTTCTCGGACGTTCATCTTTGAAGAGGAAGTACAATCCTTCAAAACGTCGGGAAACGATTACCCGGTGGCGTCACGTCATATTTCAGAAAACTGGAGTTGTCTCCCACACTGCCTTGAAAATTTCAAGATTCGCCAATTCCAGCTCCTTAAGGGGAACTCTACTCCTAGATTTTGTAAAGAGTGCCACTCTTTATTGCCTACTAAAATTAGTTATTATCGCTGTTACGTATAAGAACTAACTCCATGGAGCAGAGTTCTTCTTGAGAAGCTAATAGGTTCTCAACTGGTCAAGAAATTACCCGCATTTCATGGAACCCGAAGGTTCATTACCGTTTTCACAAGAGCCGCCCGTCCTTATTCTGAGGCAGATCAATCCACTCCATTACCGCATCCCAATTCCTGAATATCCATCTTAATATTATCCTCCCATATACGCTTCAGTCTTCTAAGTGGTCTTTCTCTTAGGTTTCCACAACAAAATGCTGTATGCACCTCTCCCCCATACTTGCTACGTGCTCCGTCCATCTCATTCTATTGATTTGATCACCCGACTAATATTTGATGAGGATTACAGATCATTAGGCTCCTCATTATATAGTCTTCTGCAATTCCCTGTTACCTCATCCCTCTCAGGCCCAAATATCCTCCTCAGCACCCTATTCTCACACACCCTCAGCCTACGTTCCTCCCTCAACGTAAGCGATCAAGTTTCACACCCTTACAAAAACAGGCAAAATTATAGTACTGGGTATCTTAATTTTTGTACTTTTGGATAGCCAACAAGGAGACAAAAGATTCTGCACCGAATGATAAGAAGTATTCCCTGTATTCAATCTGCTTTAAATTTCTTCCTAATTAGAATTTTGACGCGTAAAATTTGTTCACAAACATGTGATCTGTTCCACCTTTGCAAAGGAACTATTTATCAGTCTTTGTATTGTGGTTTCCTCCTGCATTCTGATCTCGAAACATGACCATGTACTTAGTTGTCTCAGCATTTACTTATAGTCCAATCTCCTGTTTAGTAACTACCAACAATTCCGTGCTGTTCTGCACAGTATGTACGCTACTGTCCAATAAATTAACATCAGCATACACCAACAGCTGATGTGTACCATTTAATTTCAAACCATCCTAGTTTACCTGAACCTCCTAATGGCATACTCTTCAGCAAAGTTGAAAAGCAATGGCGATGAAGTATCTCCTTCTTTCAGAACTTTCTTAATAGAAAATGTACGGGACAAATATTTGCCTACCCGGACTCAGCTATAGGTTGCACTGACACTTATTTGTTAGAATGGCTAGTTTCATTGGGATACCCAACTCAATGAGAATTTTACACAGAATCATCTCCCAAACTGAATCACATGTCTTTATTGAAGTCTATAAAGAGTTGATGCTTCACCTCATTTTATTCATATTTTTTTTCAAGTGTTTGACGAATGCAGAATACAAGTTCAGTAGCTGATCTGCTATGTCGAAATCCACAATGATGATCCCCAATAATGTCCACTGCATATAGAGTTAGCATTGACAGCAGGATGTTGGATAAAACTTTGTGTGTAGTTGACGAAAGTGACATGTTTCTGGAAGTCGTGTAAGTTTTAACACCCTTCTTATAAACAGGTAAAACGATCAAATCCTTCCACTGCTCAGGCAATTCCTTCTCGTTCCAAAGAGAATGAATAAGATTATGGATCTCAAAACGAATTTATTGCTTTAATCAGTTCTGCTGGAATTCGATCAGCATACGGTGATATGTGTCTTTTTAGAGTTTAAATAGCCGTATAAAGCTCAGAGGCACTGTGTTCAAGCACTAGTTGCTCAACTGTCTGTATTTCTGTTTGCCTACATTCATTAAAACCATATTAATTCAATAGCTGAGAGAAATGATTCCTCCACCTAGATCAAATATTGTGTGAGTCTCCTACCAGTCACCCTTCTCATCTTTACTGTATTCAGTCTAGACTGGTAAACTTTCTTCATGTCACTGTTGTTCCTATAAAAGTCTCTGATATTCTTTATTTTACTGTTAGTTTCAAGTTAATCACATTTAGCTTTTAGATATTCTTCTTTAGTCCCTGAAATGTCTAATAGCTTAACTTCTTAAAGTGTTTACATTACCTACTTTGTTTCGGTTTGGATCCTGATCTAAAAATTCTGAACATTCTTCATCAAACCAGGATTTATGATGTTTCTGTTTATACAGACCTAGACTCTCTTTAGCTGAAGTTTTTATATTTTCTTTAATGTTTTTCCAAGACCTATTTATGCCTTGGCTATCATTTAAGTTCTCCAAAGCTGCAAACCTGTTTGTGATCTTAATCTGATACTGTTCCTTAACCTCCAGCTCAATTAGATTCTTGGCTATTACGTACCGTATACTCAAAGGAATGGCAGGTGCCTTGGTTTTCCAGACAGCATGGTCTCTTTGCATAGGTCCCTGACTTTACAGCCCCAAAAGGTGGGTGGGTGGGCGGGTGGGCAGTAGCCTGGTTCCGCGTGTCGCCGCGAGATGTCACCACTGGACTGCCACCACTACAACTACCAACGCCGTCGTCGCTGTTGCCTAGAAAGTCCGAGATGGCAGTGCGAGAGAAAGGAAATGGGGGTACAGGGGGGGTGAACTGCCTGCTTGCTGCTTCTCTTTTGAACCACCCCTTTTGCTTCCACCCTCCCTTAGCCTTCCTCAAACTCCCTGGATCAATAGTCCAGAAGGACCTCCACACATGTTGCCCAAGTCCTAAAATGAGGCCAGTTATTGAATTACAAGTTCCAGCCAGGCAGGATCCTGAGTCCAACCCTTATTGGAAAGGGAATCTAATTTGGGTGCCGCTCGCCGGGCGTCATTTGTTCGAATTACGTACGGGTGGGGGTTACCATTATCAGGACTTGTGAAGAACAGAACCCAGGGCTAGAAGAGACAGAGAAAGACAATCCCCGTACGTGTGTATAAGAGGGAGAGAAAGAGAGGAAGGGATGCAATTTGTGAAATATATGCGACACTTGTGTAGTCATTATCTTAACACAATGTGCAGAAATTTCGCTACACAATTGGAGTGAATTGGCGGCTAGGGTAGGGTTCTCCTGCATATGACACAGACTCGAGGATGGCAGCTCGCCCCAGTACACACACAGACAAAAGTGAAACCGATAATCAAGTTGCACCCCCACCTCAGGATCACCGGAATTTTTAAATAAGTTTGCGACCTTTCATATAAATCAGCAATAATAAGATAATCCAGAAATATAGTGTCATTGAGACAAAGGAATATTTTGCGAACCTTCTTTCTGTACATCTACTTGGCCAACGTTAAGAAAATACAAGCCAGTTCGGTTTTCAGCGCAAAATATGCGAGGTCTGGAATTATTTCTCGTATTCAGCGAACTGTAGTTACCATGATATATTGGTAATATTTTTTGGTACTCAGAATGTCTCTCGGAGGAAACGACAGCATGGATTCGCAGGCAAAAATGACAGGCTATGCACGTATAACGTAATATTGTAGTGCCTTCGCCTAAAGATTTTTTGCAGTGAAAGCACAAAATTGCATTCTGTATGTGCAATTGCGCTGCCTGTCACTGTCAACTGTACACACAGTGCTTTTATGGCACATGTACTTTACCAACTGTCTTAAATCATACGCGAGGCTTCAAGTGAAGTGCCCGAATCTGCACTGAAATAAAAGAATGTTCGTTTGCTCTTGGTTTCCTCTAGACGTCAAGTTTGACTAATCAGATCATATAGACAGACACCTCGTTGCGCATTTTCACAGATTTAGTAAGCGTCCCCGTAAAGCATTTTACAAATCAGACGGTGTTAACAGATTATGAAGCGAAAAGCGTGAAATATTATGAAATTTTTCTCTGTTCGTGCCCTATTTATCAGGCATGCAAATCACATCTGTCTCGTTTTTACACATTATCTTACAAGCAGCACGATTTTTGGAAAGTGGCTATTGAAAATAAAACTTGTGTCTTAATTGTCTCTACAAATTGTATTTGAAAAGCTTCTAATTCTAAAAAAATTTCAGCTAGACAGGTCTTCAAGTAAAGTACCAGCTATTGTTGTCATATGTGAACAAAACTTGAATTTCCTCGACAGATTAAAAAAATCCTTACATATCATATTTCATGAAAATCCCCCATTGGTTACCGAGTTTTTTTTTAACTTTCGGACACCCCTTCAAGGACGTAAATTGGTAGGCATAGAAATTTGTATAATAATGTTGTGTTCATTGTGTAATGTAGCTCTGTCTACTTTCTTCGTTATACTGTCTCTCTCTCTGACTCTGTCTCTCTCTCTCTGACTCTGTCTCTCTCTCTGACTCTGTCTCTGTCTCTGTCTCTCTCTCTCTCTCTCTCTACACGTAATTGACACACCAAATACTGGCATAATGAATAATTTCTACATTTTCTCCCAAATATTTGAAGAATAATGGTTTGTCATAATACAGAACCCTTATATTTAACAAATATTTTTGCACGTGGCCTGCTGAGTTTGTTTCATGTGATTCTTAGAATAAATCTCGGTTATTCATTTAAACACCATGAACCTATTGCCTCTTTTTAATAACGCAACTCGTTAAGGGCTATAAAATTTTATATATTAATTGAGGTTCATTCATTAAAGCCTTAAAAGAAACTTCCGAGATCTCTAATAGAAGAATTTAATTAATTCCAAGAAAGAAATTCGTTTTGAGAAACTGGCAGTTTCTCACCTACTTAAGAATTACCAGCATTTTATGAAATCAGAATGTTTTTTTTATGGTGTTCACAGCAACCATTACTGGAATTTATACCAAACTTAATTAATCCATTCTATATATTCTTTCCAATTCATTACAGGGGTCATTTTAATATTGTGCTCACATTTAGGTGGAACAGAAAAGTAACCTAAGCCCTTGTAGCAAATAGTTGGAAGCTTATATTAGATCAGCTGTTCAAGAACCTTATAAGTTTATGGAAACCTGTCTTTAGAGTATTGTGTTACTAATCCGTGTCCTGATCTACTCGAGTCCTGTCCATGTGTTCAGATTAGACCTCCTAAGGATACATTTAATCAGATTTTCTTCTCTCAAATACTCCAAATTTTATGGATTAAAAGTCGTTGAAATGCTGACACTTGCTGTGCTGTTCATCAAAATTCACTCTCTTTACGGAAGCCACAATGTTTTCACAAAGGACCACATTTGACTACTTTTCACAAACCACATCATACATTACTTCCTTAAGATTCATCGGCAGTGACTGTTTCTTTCACGCCTAAATCCAAGGAGCCCTGCCTCCATTTACAACTTGCTAATTATTTTTTTCTACATTAGTAAAAGCTGACAGTTCGAGACAGAATCTTCTAGCTGCTTACATAATTAAAAAGCCGCACCTTGCTGAAATGCTGAAACAAAACTGAAATATCGTGTTTTCAGCAGCTCCCAACTGGATCTATTCCTTAGGCAATTTAATCCATTCAACATTCTCACGCCATATTTAAGATCTTTTCCAATTTGACCTTCTTCTTCTCTTCATCCTTGCACAAAAGTGAGCGGTATTGTTTTCCACAAGACAGGCAATGTACGTACAATGCAACATTGAGGCGCTTTCGCCTAACAATTGTTACCGTTGGAAAGCAACAAATATAAGATATTCTGAGTCTGAGTCTGTGGTCTTAGTTATCATGGGTACAAAGTGCCTGCGCCCGGTTATAGTGCGTATTGTCACCTGTGACTTCTCCGAATCCACCATATGTTTGCACATTACCTCTCAAATGACACGGTTTTCATTAAAAAAACTTATTGAATATAAAATATTTTTTTAACATTCTCTGCACTTTCGCCTGAATCATTCGTAATTATAAGAAGAATCCAGCGAGATATTACCATTAAAGTGCAGTCTTAAGGTAAAGTACCCGTTACACTCGTCACATTATAATGAACTTGAATTTTCTCAAGAGATTTTAGAAAAATATTAAATACAAAATTTCACGAAAATCCGACATGTGGGAGCCCATTTGTTTCATGTGAACGGACGGACAGACATACAGACAGATAGACATAAGTGACGAAGCTAATAGTCGCTTTTCGGGAGCGCGTAAAAAAATGCAAGTTGAAACTGACAAAGTCATGAACTGGGAAGGATATGGAGGGAAGAAATAATGGTCCATTTGAAGTTAGTACGCCAGCTTGTGCTAAAGGAAGAGAGCGGTTTCAGTTCGGGAGCAAAAGGAGCGTGTAACCTTTTGTGTTTGTTACTTCAGACTGGTTGGTATGCTCTGCTTTATTCTGCGTAGCGTCGGGCTGTATGAGCGTCTTGACAATGATCACGCCACGGAGGATGTTTGGACACGTAGTGTGACTGACAGATATGAGAAATAAGAAATTCCGTAGGAAATAATGTACACAAGGCTGTATTGCGTCTCGCATTTTTTTTATTAATTTTAAGGTACTATTTTCATCAAATTTAGGATACTATTTTTCATTAACCTAATACATGGGTTGAGTAATGAACGTTAGATTTGTTCAGAATAATTTCACTTATTCTTTTTTGGGCTTCTTCCATGGTCTAATTTTTTAATAAAGTTCTACTTTTCGGAATTCAGCTCTGTTTCTTTCTTCAGGCAGGGACAGCACTTAATCTGGTTGATTCCTTAGATAGAAACATCCTGAGTCACGGAGGCATCACAAATCAGTGCACCACAGATCAGTGAGCGTGTTAAGATATACAACTGGGAAAGGATGTTGTTCTCGGGTAGAATATCCTACTAGGAAAATGGCTATTAAAAATAAAGTAGAAGGCTCAAAAATAAAACTTGCGTCAACCACAATTTTTAGTTAATTTTCAATTTTTAATAGCTATTTTCCTGTCACTACACTTGAAAAAGAAGTGGCCTAAGTTCCGCATCTTTACAAGTTTACGGGTGTAGGGTGGCCAGTACTGACAGTAGCTCTAAAAGGTCTACCAGATTAGGTTCTTTTTTGCCTGAAGATGGAAGCAGAGCCGGCTTCCGAAACGTCACGCTTCATTAAAAGTTGAATTGACAGTCTAATTCCAAACAAAAAATTATGTAAGTGAGTCATACACGATCATCAGTTCATGTAGATTTGCATTTTGTCTGGACGTCTGAGATATGAAAAGAAAGTCACAATTTTATGGGGTACTAAAGATTCTACCATGATGCATTCTGCAGGTTACAGTCCTGTTACCACTCCCTTTTAACTCTACAAAATGTTGTAAATTAACTCCCATTTTCGTTCTGTGTTCGCGACGATCCAAAAACCAAATCCACGTCCTTTTTAAAATGCAAATCTTGTAGAAGCATGTTTCAGCGGTAAGTGGCTTGAAAAGAATGGTTTATCTAAGCAAGAAGCGAAGTGTGTAACAGATAGCAGCACCAGAGGCGGCTTCATTTGGTTTTCTTTTTACCAAACATCTCATGTTCTGCGGGTGAAAGACAGAGACGGTTAGGCGTAATTTACACCCTAGGGCCTCTGTTGAATCCCAATGAACATCGACACTTTGACAACTCCCTGACACCATTCTTTTACACCTCAAACAGAAGATACGGCTTATTAAGTAAAACGCATTTAGTCTCCCGTCTTTTATAAATCTGGCTGCATAGAATTTCGACAATCCGCAGCCGGAATGTTTAATTAGCTTATACCAGTGTTCCAAACCAGTCTGCAGAAACGTGTTGAATTTAAATGATCTTCTACACATTTCACAAATAGTTAACAGCAAGACAATGGAATATGAAGTTTCGCTGCTGTCATTACCGCCATTGGACACTATTCTGAGTCAGTTCTATACAACTCCGATGCTCCCAAGCTTTGCTTATGTTTCTAGATCCCTATTTTTATTCTGTGTTTTAACCAACAAAATGCACTAATCAAATTACAATAAAACACAACATACAGCAACTTCGTATGTGGTACCAACTCCTAAAAGTTTCGGCAAGATGCCGAAATATGTAGGGGTTGGTACCACATACGAAGTAAGTTTAATGTTATGGTTTATTGTAATTTGATTTGTGCATTTTGTTTGTTAAAACACAGGATGTAAGAATGTTCACGGTATGAATATGAAAACATCCATATTATTAGTCTCATTCTTTTCAGAATTCGTCTAGGTTGATAGATGAGTGTTGATCACTTGTGGTGTGACAAATGAGAAAGGGAAATTCAGTGCCCCACTTCTACATCGTGCACCATATATCCCACGTGAAGTAACCCAACAATGTTTCCAACCATCTGTGGCTGTATGCCGGATGTCATATTTTTGGTCTATGGTACGGTCTAATAACCGTATTAAGTTTATCGTCGTATGTTCATAAAATGTATTTTTAATACAGTTTCCTTTTATTCGTATTCTGTCGTCTCATTGATCGATGCTATAGGTTCTATGTTAATCTCCTATAGTTTCAATATTTTTCTTACTCTCTTATATTTTCAGAGTTACTTCACATTTACCTTATACCTTATGTATCGCCACTTATTATATCGTAAACAAATTAGTTAACTATTTACTTCCTATGTAATGTAATTTATAACACAGATGTTCACAAATATATGGACATAATATAGAACGAAAAATATAACATGTTCTATGGACACACATGCGTGGGAGACCTTGCAGTGTTAAGTAGCATGTGAGATGTGAGTTACTGAGTCATATGCAGAGTGACTGTAAACTATTTTCACAAAAAAAATAAAATATGTTCTAAAAGGTAAGCTTTACATAAAACTGGAATTTCTGGGGTACACAGCAGTTTCAAGGGACGGAATAAAAATTTGTCGGTTCCCACACGCGTCCGAGCGGTAGTCAAACTCGCACAAATTATTGGAATTGTCTGTGAAAACTGATTCACAGCCATCTCGAATGAAAGTTGTCAGTTCATCGACGTTTTGTGGAATTGGTGTCAGATGTATAGACATTCTCCTTAATGTGTTCAGCCGAAGAGAAATCTGATAACCTCAGAGTTGTAAATCCAGTCATTGAAAGATATTCTATTTTTGTGTAGTGTCAACAAAGTACTGTACCTAACATTCTGCTATTTTATGTGACAAGCAGATATATGACACTGTTTCTTCTTGCTCCATAGTTTTCTTCGTTATTCTGAATATCGCTTAGGTTGCTTAACACTAAACCTTAAACTATGTAGAGACTGTATAATCCCCCTGTCTTTTTTTACCGACAAATGACAAACAGTGTAGAAAAATTTATTTCGTCGGTAACTTAATATTAGAAGTCTCTACAGACTCAGTATTACCCAAGACATTTATATTTTTACAGTTTAGCGGTAATTGAATATACCACTTGTTACAGCGTTAAGAAAGTCTGCATTTTGCCCAAGTAATATATTTAGAGGGGGACAGCGGTGGCACAGTGGTTAAGGCGCTGACCTACAAATCTTAAGGTCGTTGGTTCGTTCCCAGCTGGCGTCATTGGAAGTTTTCATTGACATAAAATCCTTCCGATCGCACTATGGTCCTGAGGCCGACCCAGCCTCTAACATAAATGAGTACAGGGAGCATTTCCTGGGGTAAAGGTGGCCGGTGCGTAAGGCTGACAACCTTACCACTATTCTGTGCCGTTATCGTGATATCTGAGAACCTTAACTTTCTGGAACCCTCTGGGCCACTGCAGTTCTGTAACGAGACTGCTTTACCTGATATATTTATACGTTTCATATGGTTCTCTTTAAAACAATAGTTATTTCCTTACAGAGAATTAAACGGTTGGCTTCAAAATGTAAGCGGATTATTTCCAGAGAGCAGCAGGAACATAGTTTTATGTAAAATTTAGAAGATTATGAGTCTTAAACTTGTTAACTGCAGTTTATTTTTGTATTACTTTGTGAAAGAAGTCATTTTAGTATGAAATTACTTGAGTCCTGTTCAACGTGTAACATGTTCGTAGGCTACAGTTAATCAATCACTTACTTAGCCGGACATTTTTTCATGATTAAATGGTTTGCTACTAACAAATTTTTTCTACATTTAGATAAAAGGAAAATAATTGACTTCAAAGCAAAGAATTCAGCACATTCTACATTATGATTTGGTTATAAATAAAAGTATATAAAAGGGAGGGCAAGTACAAAATTTTGTGGTTTACAAACTGATAACCATCTAAATTGGAAGAACGATATTGAACGAATTATTCCTAAGTTAAGTGAAGAGATTTATGCTGTTATGTTAATGGTCCACATCAGTAATATGAATTCTTTCAAATCAAATTGCTATAAACACTTTCTTTCCATTAGTTTGCAAAAGGAAATCGTCAAAATTATGGTTGATGCACAACTTATAACCTCATGTAGAAGCCTATTTAAACAATTAGAAACTCTAGCTGTTCCGTGGCACTAGACACTTCCATTAATGAACTTCATTATCAATAATTAAGAAATCTTTCAAACAAATTCACCTGTACACTATATTAATAGAGGAATAAACATCATCTTCATAGACCAAATGCTAACCTATTTTTTAAAGTACGATTTACGCTGCATCAAAATTTTCAGCAGTTTACCACCTGATGTGACAATTCTCAAAAATGACGAGTCAAAATTTAAAGCTGCCGTAAGAAAATACTTAAATACACACTCTTTTTACTTTGTAGATGATTTACAATATCTGTGTAAAATGTACGTAATATCTCACACTGTAAATTTGTGTATATTTGCAGTATACACACACACACACACACACACACCGTTTTGTGACTCACGGATTCATGGAATGTGTGTGTGTATGTATGTATGTATGTATGTATGTATGTATGTATGTGTGTGTGTGTGTAGGTGTGTGTATATATATAGTAGTTCAGATATTCAGCTAACACTCAGTCCCGTGTCGTCTTCATGTCAGTCAGTGCGGCATTAATATGGACATTCAGTCAACCAAAACCATCCAGTCAGTCAACCTACTATAAATCAGCAATTTAATGAATCTCCAAACTTGTTTGTCGTTCAGTCAGCTATATATAATAAAATTAATTATATACGTCAGCACTATCTTTCTTTATTAATACGTAGTGCTGACGTACATAATTAATTTTATTATATATTTAATCTAGCACTTCGTGATGCCTTTTTTCAAATTCAGTCAGCTAGTAAGACATTCAGTCACTCAGCCCATAAATCAGTAAAACAACCAGTCTCCCAACCAGTTATTCATTCATTCAGTCAGTCACAGTCATCCAGTAAAAGCATTCATTCATTCATTCATTCATTCATACAGTCCATAAATCAATAAATCAGTCTACCAATCAGACATTCAGTCATTCAACCAGTCAATCAACCAGCCAGCCAGTCAGCCAGCCAGCCAGTCAGTCAGCCAGCCAGTCAGCCAGTCAGCCAGTCAGCGAGTCAGTCAGTCAGTCAGCCAGCCAGGCAGTCAGTCAACCAGCCAGCCAGCCAGCCACCCAGCCACCCAGCCACCCAGCCAGCCAGCCAGCGAGCGAGTCAGTCAGTCAGTCAGTAGAAGCAAAGACTATGACAGACCTGCCAGAATCGACACGATTGTC
>Ga0136643_10010395_pt1 | contig 13753 bp, 6 predicted proteins | sample TergutLab28metaG_FD_96883 | JGI IMG/M metagenome (GOLD analysis project Ga0136643, IMG submission 96883) | Labiotermes labralis P1 segment gut microbial communities from Petit-Saut dam, French Guiana - Lab288 P1 (version 3) (version 3) | ecosystem: Host-associated > Arthropoda: Insects >...
GTAATGAGAATTTCAAGACAACCATTCCCAGTAACAATTAAGATAGACCAAAAACAACTGGAGAATGTGAAATGTTTTAAATATCTGGGTAGCATGTTAACAGAAGATGAAAGGTGCACATGAGAAATTAATCCAGAATAGCCATGGCAAAAGCTGCATTCAGCAAGAAGAAGAATCTTTTTACCAGCAAATTGGACGTAAATTTGAGGAAGAAATTAATGAAATGCTACGTTTGGAGCATAGCTCTGTATGGTGCTGAAACTTGGACGCTCCGGGCAATAGATCAGAAACACCTGGAAAGTTTTGAAATGTGGTGCTGGAGAAGGATGGAGAAGATAAGTTGGACCAATCATGTGAGAAATGAAGAAGTGTTATTTAGGGTTAATGAGCAGAGGAATATCCTACATGAAATAAGAAAACGGAAGGCTAACTGGATTGGTCACATCTTACGTAGAAAATGCCTTCTAAAACAAGTTATTGAAGGAAAGATAAAGGGACAGATAGAAGTGACAGGAAGACGAGGAAGAAGGCGTAAGAAGTTACTGAATGACCTTATGGACAGTAGAGGATACTGTGAATTGAAGGAGGAAGCTCTAGATCGCACTGCGTAGAGGAATCGTTTTGGAAGAGGCTTTAGACCTGTCGTTTGACAGATTACTGATGATGATATATATATTGCTTCTTGGATATCATTTATGCCACCAAATGATAAAATCTTTAGTCCTGTCAAAGATTTGCATACCTGGAACCTATTCAACACGCCAACTTTACAGCAGTAATATTTCAGTAGTTACTATTTGCTGTGGCATTTGATAAGGGAATAAGAAGAAAACATTTCATTTATTATTATTATTTGCAATGGTTTGTGTTGGTAAATTCTTTTTCTTTAGCCTTGGCAGGAATTAGTGGTCTGAAATTGCATAAAGTAGGTGCGCGTTCTCGTAGTAGTCACATTTTTGTGTCGTCAGAGTAAGATGCACCTACAGTAACTGCAGGTAGTCTGTGTGATTTAAGGATTCAGAAAAGTAAACGTAAATGCATACTCGTTGAAGGAAACGGTTACAGCAGTTGTAAACTTTTACGAACACATGATTTGAGAAGATCTGTTACTGCCGGCATGGACATATTCTTCACCCTTGGCCGTAACCCTGGATTCAAGTGCATTAGCCTAAGGACTATACTAGGTTTCTGGAAGGAAAAAATACGTAAGAAGACTAAGAAGTACGTTGAAAGCAATATATGTAAATTGTGAACCTCAGAAGGAATTTGAGTGCCCTCAGTTATCCTAGAATAAAAAAACAAAAATACAATTTGACCTTTCGTGAAATCAGGCTTCCGTCGCTCTGTGTTCGAGATCTTCGTTTTTCTGGAATTTTACGCATTGTGGATTGGTAGTTCATTACCCACGTTTCGAGACAAAAAGATTTGATTTTGAAGCAAAGTATTATTTTTCAGACCTCTTAAACAAGAAAAAGGCCACCTGGTTTTGTAGGAGTAAATGGGAGGTAATAAATGCAAGTTATGAAAGATAAAACAGGGGAATCTTCGCCATCTTGTTAAGGTGTCACTTTCGTCTGTCATAACGTATGGAGCTAGAAAAGGACAAAGGTCAGAGGCACAAACCAGCCGCTTTAACCTTTAGGAAACAGCCCCATCGCCAGTTTGATAGGAGGTTGCCTGGGCCCTAGACTCAGTCTAGGCGTTGTAGCGCAGAGGAAAAACCTAACATCTACGGGAACTGAATCTCAATCTCTCCAATCAGTAGGACAGTCACTGCATTAACTGAGCTTTCTGGCGCGTGTTTGAGATGTATCTTACCTGCGGGGGGTGTGGAACTGTTAAATGTTTCTGGTGGATCAGCTTAGGCTTACATCATGTTCTTTTGTAAAAGAGTGGGGTGACCTGTAGAGAGTCCTAGCTCTTAGCTGCCCAAGGGTTGTTGCATGCCTGGGACCACTTAGGCAAATAACTGTCGCATGTCCGGCCACTTAATTAATTAGTCAAATATGAAAATTGCCTATTGTTTTTATAGCAGGGTTGTACAAATATCGGGCGCCAGTTCGCCGTACCGAATACATTTACTACGGCTACGTCGATTATCTGTAAATCTACAGTATAAAACTGCTTTATGTCACCCCGTTGGTGCCTAGAAATTTTGGGGTGTATTCTAGATTTATGGAAAATTTGTACGCCCTTACTTTATAGATTTTTCAGTGCTGTACCTACACATGTAACGCTGAAATGGAAAAGCAGGCAGGAGATAATTACGAAAACCGTTAAAGAAAATCTTGTCTCCGTGTTACGTGAGAGAGTACTACAGATATTATCTAGAACCAATTTTCATTCGGTGCGCTATGTAGTTCACTAACTCAGGCTGAGAGAGCTGATTCCTTGTCGGCATGCAGTGTGAACTCAGAGGATGTCTCACGGAGGACCTGTTACTTTCACGCACGTATGGCTCGGGTGTGAGGGGTAGTTGATCATAAAGGGACCCGAGTTGTGGAGGGGAGAGGTTCCTGCCTTTATTCTGAAGAACTTGCAGGGAGTTATCCGAGTCCTGGACTATCGCCATTCCTTTCGCGAACGCCCTGCTTTCAAACCCTCCATCTTTCTACTGCTTCGCCTTCGTTAAATTACCGGAACTTGGTTAACTTCATACCCTGTTTGGGAACTTGATTTCGGGGCCAGAAACCTGGATTTGATGCTATAGTGCTTCAGACTGAAGAGGTCTGATTAATTGATTATTCGACCCAAATAATAAGAAGTGAACTTAGTGGTATAGGGGTAGCCTCTTGCTGTTTACCTGAAATGTCTCGGAGTTGGTTACCGAAGAGGATGCAACAATTACAGTTTATTAATAATTTCAATCAGCTCAGCATGTTTCGGGCGATAATTTCGCCCGAAACATGCTGAGCTGATTGAAATTATTAATAAACTGTTATTATTGCATCTAGTTTGTTGTTTATATTATTATATCAGTGATGCACGATCACACAAACATCAAATTTACCGAACAGAAGAAGTTAGGCTGGCTATTCGGATTGTGCAGTATTTTCTCTTAGTCTTTCCAAGCAAATGCTTGAACATTACATTAACCCTTTAAACGCCGAATTAATTTTTATCTGCCATTTTCTGGCATTATATGGAGCTCACCATATTTTCCACGTTAGCAGGATAAGGGTTAAAATATTATATGAGAGCTTCCCTTTACTTCCTTTCCAATCCTCTTTTCAACACTATCCTACATTTTACGTTCCATGACTTACGTGATTAAATAAATATCGTTAAATGACCGAAGAGTAGGCAATAAAAATCGTAAAGCATTACTTTAAATACAATGCAGTCTCAATTTTCCGGGTCCCGGTTGTTCGAGTTTCCGTTTCGTCCGAACCGATGCTCTGTCATCATGTTCGTATCTGTGTTGATGAATTACGTTATTTCCGTGAGCACACGTGTCTCTCAGTTATTACTGTAATCCTTTTAACCGTTTTCTTTGATTGTTGTTATTTGATCTAAGTATTTTAAGAAACCCTGATAACGAATGCTACGAGCAACAGAAATTGTCGTAATGTGTGCAGTCCTAAATTCTCGGTAAATCGAGACGACCTCGTTGCCTTTCACCTCGAACTACAGAGATTATAGTGTAACTGAAATTGCACGAACTTGGACTGAGAACTAATATTTATAACTATAATAAATTGAAAGTTCTGAAAATATGATATAACTAGGCATAGAATTAGACTGGACGTAGTCTAGACTAAACGTAGACAAGTCTAGAAGTAGACTTACAAGAGAGGATGACATTAAAATGGATCTTACGTATACGTGGCATGGAAGTGTGGGTAATATTCGAGAAAATTAGTAAAGAATACAATGACAGACACCTGGTAATGGAAAAGTACATTCCTTAAAAGACGGGTAATTTTTTTTTTTAATTTCTGCCCAGTCCACTGACATTACCCCTGCTGCAATGACGAATCAATATATCGTCTGGTGAACAACTCTGTAGTGTCATATCGCACGCGTGTATGTTACAACATATTCCAGGGTGTTTGTGATTTCATTATCATGCCTCCTTCATGCTTCACCCACAACGTCTATCTCGTACCACCTATCATACATATATGTCCGCAACATCGCTGGGCCACGCGAAAATTTGAGGCCCAAACTTCCCTGGAAAACGCTACATGAAGTAGTTCTTGGGCGTAAGAGTTGTGTAGCTGCAGGTAGGGGCAACAGGAGGTGGAGTTGCTATTTGATGGGAGCTTTATGCTTCGTATTTTTCACCAAATGTATCATGGCCAAATAAGGAACGGACATGGAATGCCACACTCACTGCCCTCTGAGAATGCATGCAAAAGTTTAATCGGAAAACCTTAAGGTAAATGGGATGATAATATTACAGTGGTTTCTAAATAAATTAATGTAAGGGTTTGGAATCAATTTATGCCTCTCAGAGGCGGTCTCCTGTGAACCCAATAAAAAAAGTCGCACTCTGCACGGGGCGGGAGTTGTGAACGTCTAATATTTGCCCAAGCAGGACTACTGTATGAAGTTACTTACTTCACACTCTGCGTCTTCGTGCCTTCCGCTTACAGAGAGGAACAGTGCGGTAACTAATAACTGTACTGACTGCACAATTTGTGTGTTAGTAACTCTTTTGAATCTATTCGCTTTATCATTAGGCCTATGATCCAAAGAGAACTTCTGTGACCCATTTAAGAACGAATGAATAACTGGGCAATTAAACTACCAATAAACTAAGGAAAGTACATACCTGGTAACTAACCCACTAACAAACAGACTGGCTTGTGCGCTGAGTAACAGACTAGTTGACTGGACGGACGGACTGCTAGAGGTTTAATTAGCTAAGTAACTAAAAGAACTGCCGCCGGGTCGATTGACAAATCCATCAACACGGTCTTCCGTGACCACGAGATAGTTGATCAGGCTGTAATGATGTCAGTTCTCTTTGCTTTAGGCTCATAATATGGAATATTTTCAAAATGGATTGCGTGACAATTCCAAAACGTTTCTTAAGGCTTTATAAAATTAATTTCAGGCGATTGTATCCTGTTGTCCTTTCTCTTCGATAAAACACGCATTTCAACGTTATTAGAAAAGAACGAACATTCAATGAAACCTCTAAAATCCAAACAATAAATTGCAAAATATCCGTAACATTTCTCTCGTGGATGTAAACGAATTTAAGACATGTGTTGACGCTGTATAGGCAGTTTCAGAGCGGTTTATTCGATGCAGCTATTTTAAGTGCCATAAGACTTATAAATACCGTTGCCAACAACTGCATACGTTTAACCAAGTTCCAGAATATGCACTATTTTCTTCATAACATACATCGATTGTTCCGTCAGGCTTTTCTCTTTAAGTAGAGCTCCTGCAGTAGTCCTGAAATACCTCTTATACTACCGCCATTCCATTACATATACTTTTTAAATTGAACAGATTCAGGAACTGTTGTGTACAGACTGTGCGTACTGTTAACTGCCCAATTTAGTGACGTAAAAAGAACTTGTTTTAAGATGAAATTTGCTACAAGTACTAGAAAACCTGCGATGTGAGAGAACGCATATACGAGTTTAGGAAGACAATTTTACGAGCATAGACTTACCGAGAAATGAAATCGCGATTTACAAAACAGTGAAATAGATAGCGAATTTATGAGCACTCTGTACTGGGGCATCTTCTACCAGTGCTCTCGCTTTTCATATTACAAGGACCACTGGCTTATAGTGCTAGAACCAAAATTTCCCCAAGTCCTAACAACACTGAACAGCGAGCGTCATCCTAACGCTTCCACTTGAGGCTAGGCTCAGAATCTGCCCTGGGAGTTGCTCCGTTCCTTCCACTCCTCCCACCTCCCTTATATAAGAGCTTTTCTGAACCCCTAACAACAACCCTTCCCAGCGATCTCTGTAGTCACGTATCTACTTGTGTGCCGCATTTGTCTGCCTAGCACAGTACAAAACAAAGCTAGTCTTTTGTTGCCTTGGTAACGTGTTTTATATATATGAGGGGGTGGGTGGTTGTCGGAGGGGGGGGGTCTTTCTCTCCAACGAAACAATTGAGAAACTAGCTAGCTATAAGTTTGCTGATTATTTTGAGTGGATTGTCATGTAGGAAAGACAGACAGCAAGAAACTTGCCCATAACTATGACATTTTATTGTTTGGTATTATTGGATTCGTAGGCTAACCCTTATATTATCTAGTGTTGTCTTCGGTGAGGTGTTTGAATGCATTTGTGCTGTTGTAAGTGGAGGTAGTTGTGCCCAAATGAGGTTGGCATTCATAAAAAAAACAGCAAGAAGAATTGTTTTCTGGGACACAACATTGTAGTTTTAGAAGATGCTGCCTCCGTCTTCAGGATGTGGAAATTTAAAATCTCTCACAGATGACGTCAAATGGCTTAGAATTTCAATCAGAATTAAAAATGGTGACGAGGAATGTAATCATAATTACTGATAATGGCCATTTAAGTCCCAACCCTTAAGGTGGTCTGCAAAAGTACATAAATAAATAAATATATATATATATGTGTGTGTGTGTGTGTCTTTATTATCTTTAGGTGTGGGGAACGTAAATAGTGTCACGACATGAACATACACATTGTAAAAATTTCCGGATATAGGCAGTAATGGCAGGTGGGTATCAATAGTAAGCAGGCACTACGTTCGCCCTGCAGTGTCTTCTATGAGAAACTGATAGTTGTTGTGTCAATCCTCAAGTTACCAGCATTTTAAGAATGTCAGATTTACATTATCATTCAGTATGTGGGTTTTGGAATTGTGACGCTTTTTATCCTTGTAGGCGGATACCACTGTATACATCCTCCCTCAGGGTGAAAGTGCCATTTCGAAGACCACAATCTGAAGACTCGCCGAAATGAGGACTTCAAAACGTTATATGCGTTTATTTTTCAATTTTTGAAGAATATTCAACGACCGGGTCTTATGCAGTAGTCAGATAATATTGTGCAAACTGTGGACAGTGGTCACATTTTTTGCCTCAGAAGAAGTCTGGCGAAGTGTTAGTTCGTAGTAAGTTGTTTCCGTTTTAAGAAGTAGCTCGAAATCTGGCGTAGAGAAATCAGACGACCCAATCAATAGATGTGCATATGAGTGAAATATATTTTGTGATGTGGTGGTGTGTTGAATTGTATTTGAAAATGTACAATAACTGTTTAACACGTAAGTTTTAAGTACTTGTTCAGTTGCTAAAGGAATTAAAATTGATTTAAACATTATATATATATATATATATATATATATGTGTGTGTGTGTGTGTGTGTGTGTGTGTGTGTTTGCCTGTGTCTGTCTGTGTGTGTGTTCTGAAAGTTATCATCTCTTGTGGTTTCAGGCACGTGTTAATTTCCATGCCTTTACAACTGGGAGAATTGTGTTTGTCTGCTGTATATAGTTCCAATGTACGATGTACGTTCATTTAATTCTGTCAGATGAGTGTGCAGATTTTTGAAGATAGGAACATTCAGCCTCGCCTTATCTGTGTGTTTCGAGATAACTTTCGTTACATTATTGTGTGGCACGGGTGTAAAATTCTGTACCCGGGACTGCCATTTGTTCTTCATTCCTGACTCGATTGTGCTGAGTTCGCTTGCGTCTCATAAAGGATATTTAAATAATGACCCTAGAACTCTTCTTGGTATAACACAATAAAAGCATTAGCTTATATTATTAAGTATTTAAATCCGATTTCATTTTTGTAAAAGAATATAGAATATGCCGTAGGATTTCACGTGATTTTTGAGTTTATTCTGCCCGTGTATCAGTCAATTTTGTGCCCACATTTATTTGCCGCAGTTATCAACTTTGTTAATGTGGCAAATTTGCCGATGAAAGGACTGAAATTATTTCTGTGTGAGACTGTAACAGAAGAATATTTTTATCGATATTGTCCTGTTGTAATGGATCCAGGAAGAGCCACGCAAGCATTGTGGAATAAAAGGCAGCTGGACTTAGGGACATAGGAAGACTAAGAATATATTGGGAAGACTTCCTTTTATGACCGAACGAGTCAGTCTGCCTTCCCTTAGGAAGAAACTGATGGTGATTTTATGCAAGTAATTTATTTAGTGCAGAAAATACCGCCTTTGAGGCCAACTGAAGTTCTATTTGTATCTCGATATTTTTTCGTACATCAGGCCAGATTTCAGTCACTTGTGACTTAGATCCGGGTCCAGTTTGCAAGTAAATGAATGTGGTTTTAATACATAAACAAGTTTTACCATTGCCTCATGCTATATCGAGAGCTGATTTGTACCGTGTAAACACAGTTTCTGATGGATGTTTCGGGCTGTGGCGTGCAGATCATTCCACTCCCACATTCATCGTGTGTCGAGTGAGAGAGCGCGGTAGGTAATTGCATCCTGATGGTACTCCAGCCCACGTTCGGAATCAGGTGCTTTCGAACACACCAAGCACAAGCCGTTCATAAATAAGGTGTACGCTTCAGAAAAAGGCAATAAGTAACGAAATCCATCGCAATATACACCAAAGATAAACCATCTCCAATAAAGAAAACTTTATACTAGATGTAATAATCTATCAGATACATCGAATTAACATTGTCGAAATGTTCTAACAACAAATACAACAGTATTCCTCCATCATTCCTGTCTCTGCTAACTGCTTTAAACTCCAAAATTATTTGTGCTTTTCATTCATCCTACTTAAGCCACAAAGTTTGAATCAGTTGAACAAGCACTGACGCTACTTTTATTGAAATTAGGAGTGTTTGAAATGTTGGCTTGAAAACGTGCGAAAAGGCCGCGTGTGGGAGGAAAACATTAATTGAAGGATAAATTCACCAGCACTGCACTACTAACAACACTATGTGTTCAGAAGTTTTGGTCACTTATATTTTCCGTTGTTATTACTCGTACGTCAGTAAACTCATTTAACTGTGGACAATAAGTTCAGAATTTATCACTATTATAACAGTTTATACTAATGTCGTTGGTTCGGTTAATTTTCAGCTTTATTGAAAGTTATGAAACAAAAATATTTTGGGAGAGACGGTGATTCGGTTATGTTACAAATATGACAATATTTACGTGACTGTAAACTGATGCTGCGTCCTAACTTTGGATGTAAAACCATTACTGTCTGATATGCAACCAACGTTGACCTTGCCATATAATGTTTGTTAGTGACAGAGCGTCGTTGAATAGCTTTCATTCAACAGTAGAAATATTTTGCTAATGCTTTTCACATTTCCACTGAGGTACTGTATACAATGAGTTAGACTCTAATGGAAATGCATCGTTTAGTCTGTTGTATATGTGCATTAATAGCCGCTATTCATCTGCTGTGACATAACACAGTGTAAATGGACTGATACATTTTATTCTTTTCATGAAAATACCCGATATAACGACATAGCTATTGATACTTGTATATTTATGGCAGTGTAGGAAGTGAGTGGGGGTGATGTCATTTGTACCACTGAAATTTGCTCACCCTTAAGTCCATATATTAAACCTTCTTGTCCAGGCCGTAACACAGTCTTTCCTCCAATCCCTACATCCAAGTACAGAACACTTTCTGACTTCCTGTGTGCCTTCTGGTCTTTTTCCCTCCCAGCATCCAGTCACCCGCCCACCCTTACTTCCCCCTTATTCGTTTCGCTCCCCAAATCCACCCCTTCAGGCTGCCATTTTCAGTACAATCTAAACACATCTGACCAGACTGAAAGAAACTGTATCAGAGTGCTTTAGGTTACCCAGGTCTTTTCTCGCTGTGTACGATGAGAACTTCTTGTAGCTTGCGGTCATCTTTGGTCATACTGATCTAACACACGGAGTTATAGGTATGTTAGGGTAATGAAACGGAAACGTGTCCAACTTATCTCATGCCAATTTTAATACCAGTTCACTTTCTATAATTCTCATTTAGGTTGACATGTTAAGTAAGTTAGTAGATAAATTTTCATTACTTATTTCTCGCTTAACATTGACGACAATTTTTAAATTTCCCAAGTACGCCTAAATTTATTTGTATTTTCTCTGTACCAGATGCAATTATCATTCTGCCATGACCTTTGTTTTTGCATCAGCTAATGGGCACTTACTTTAAACCGAACAGTATTTATTGGCAGTATTACATCGCGGTATTTCATTTAAACCAGCCCAGAAGTTAAATTTAGTATCTAGTTTTTAGGCACGTTTACAAAATTGCGAAAAGTGAATATTAGCATCGCCATGTGTGTCTGTCTGTCTGTCTTTCCTCGCGGAACTCGGCTCCCATTGGACGCATTTTCATGAAATTTAATCTTTGGCTGTTTTTCGGAAATCTGTCGAAACAATTCAAGTTTCATTAAAATCTGACAGAAAGACGGGTGCTTTACATGAAGACCTGTGTACATTTATGATCACAGCCCGCTCTTTTCTTCTTATAATGAGAAATATATCGGATAAATTTTATAGACTAAATCACAAATCACGTTTTATTTTCAATAACTTTTTTTTTTAAATCATGCCACTGATGATATAACGTGGAAAAATATTGTTGAGCCGGGCAATCCACAGATGACAGTATGGCGCATGCATATTGCGTCCTAGATAACTAAGGCTACGGATAAGCAAACAGGTTGTGTAACAGTTATTGCTTTTTTTATCTCAGTATTTAACCAACTTGATGCACGAAATTCGTTTTAAATAAGTTTTATTTCATGCCTCTACATGTTTCAAGCACATGTGCTCATCATCAGGAGGTCATCATCACACCTATAGGTCTGATGATACCAGAGGCTGTGTATACAATTTTGACCTCCTGATGATGAGCACATGTGCTCGAAACATGTAGAGGCATGAAATAAAACTTATTGTGAAACAGATTTTGTGTATCAAGTTAGTTAAATACTGAGATAAATATACTGAGATGCAGGGTCAACAAAACGTCAAAAATTATTGCTTTTTCACTGCAGCACTGAACGTTACTTTACACGTACGTACATTGCCTGTCTTTTCTAGAATAGCAATGTGACTCTTCCTGTGTAACAGATGTGGCTCTTACTGACTACTGCCATGACTGCGCTGCTGGAACTGGGCGCTGAATTTTCATCATATCGGGAATAATCTTTACTCCTTCATGCCCAGCTTTCTTCTGGAACTGATACTGGCATTCCTTTCCTCCAAATGCATTGTTTGTACGGTCGTTTATAATTATTTAGTGACAATTCTTCCACGCCTTACTGCCATAACGTTGTATCTTGTAACTTGCCCATGGAAGAGGACAGTACGACAAGTACCTATGTAAAATCAAAATTGCCATGGATGGGGGCAAATAATTCAGGTCACGGCAGTTCCTTTATCCTAAATCAATTTCCTGCCCCCCCCCCTCCCGAAACATAAACCTCGTGGATCCTTTGGATGCTAGAGCCACGTGCGATAATCACATGATGGGGTGATGTCATGAGCATGTTGAAGGCTATTTTTCCCCGCGTCTGCCACCTCTGTTCAGCGTGGACCCCGAAATATCCGCATTACATGCGATGTTAGGTTGTGAGAGGAGCGAATGTGTGATGTTGCACTTCCATAAGCAGCTAATACGAGTATGTATCGAACTGTTTGTGTCTCATTGGATGTTCTTGGGGTTATCTGTGCCTTCTCATTAGCAGAGCCTGCAGATGGATATATTGTCCTTATTCAGGACAGGACAGTTGTGTGTACGTCAATGGATATTATTGTGTACACGTAATACGGAATTCCAACGATTTATGATTTCAAAATAATTAACTTATTCCATTACATTCACGTAAAGCTATAAGGCAGCGTAATTAAGAATCGTAATTTAAAACACCTTTCGTTCTCATTTGAGGTATTTCAAACATTTTCTGCTATCAGAAATATTTAACGATGAATTTAAAATTCCTTAACGACGTTTGTGATGCTATTTTCTTACAAATTTCTTTTGATGTTTTTCAAATAAACAGTGCGAACCAGTACGAAGTATTCGAAAGTTCTAGGGCTTGAATTTCTGCCCCTACACCAAATATCCCGACTGACGTTTCTTGTGGTTTCTTTCAATCTATCCAGGCAAATTCTGGTACAGAAGTACGATGGACTAGGGAAAGTTTTCTTTAAATGTAGCTGCTTCAATGGAAAGTCACGATTTTAATAGGTTTGTAAATGACATTACAATGATTAAATATTTGGCCCTATTATGGGTGCTATTTTGTGACGTTAATTTTGGCGGTTTAAGCCTTTCAAACCTATTTGTAAGAGCATGTATCTCCATGTATGTATGGCAATACAAACTCTGCATTGTTTCCCAGTAAATTTAATTGTGTATTTGTATGATTTAACCAACAAGATGCACTAATTTCTCAAATTTATTTTTGGGATAGAACTCTACATGTTTCGGACAGGCTTTCTCTCTATCATCAGGAGTCTAGTACTATATGTCATAAGGTTATGCCGACAGCTTGCTAGCAAGCAGTCAGCATACCCTGTATGACATATACCTATAGCTGTATATACAGTACTAGACTCCTGATGATAGACAGAAAACCAGTCCGAAACATTTAGAGTTATATTCCAAAAATAAATTTGAGAAATTAGTGCATATCGTTGGTTTTATTATAAGAATATGTCCTGTACACCTTCGTGTGAATCAACGGTTCGCTCTTTTAGACACAGCAGGTGTATGAAAATGCTTCTGCTCGCGATTTTATTCACTCGTATTATTCATATTTATAACTGTTATTATTTTGTAATTCTAGTGGAAGATGGTCGTATGACGTCATAATGACTATTTGGTCGTCCTCTCATGTGTGGTTCTCTTTAAATAATATTTGTACCAATTTGCGAAAAATATGTCAATACTACTACTACTACTACTACTAATAATAATAATATTAACAACGATAATAATGAGACTTTTAGGGCTCCTCCATTTTAAATATACGAAAGGTTTTCTTTTTAACCTGTGGAATATAACAGTAGCGAACTTGTGACTGTTTTACACAAATAAAATAATTTGAATGTGACTATAGGCGTTTATGAAAATACGTTTATCACTGACCACTTAAAGTGCGTTTAATACACCCGCCAGTTGTAACACTTAAAAATTCCAAATTTTAACAACAGCTTATTTATTTAATTACAAATTCACTAGCGATATTTCCCCCAAACTGTATCGGCTGATCTTTCTTCGCAGTGGACAACGAGTCGGCTTGGCTGAGGTTCAGGAAGCCATGTTCCTGAAATCTGAAGTGTTCTGGGCTGTTGCCTTGTTTCGGCGAAGCGTCCCGAAAATCTTGAACTTCTAGAATGAGTGTGCTCTCGTTTAGTTAGGCACTGACATGTTATACGTCATTTTGAAGTGTTTTTCAGCTTTTTATTGCGTTAATCAGTTTTAGACTTTGGTAAAATGTCGATATAGACTGTAGAAAAAAGAAGTAAATTTTTCTCTATTTACGCCGCAAAGGCGCATAGGGAGAATAATAGTATTATTCCATTCGTTCTTAACCGCAATACTAGATGGAGTTTATTGGTCACTTCACGTCCTGGCCGCCCTATCTCCCAGAAGGACCCCGGTATAAAATGAATAAGAGGCTGGTTTGTCCCCAGAGTCGGTGTGGAAACTTTGGAGGAAAGTTCTGCTCCCTGCCGGATTCGAACTTTGGACCCGCTGTCCCAAACCACATCAAATTTGGCATGTGAAGGATAAGAAGCCTTTTAGGTTGTTCGTATATCGTGCCGTCATGCTGCAA
>Ga0136643_10010396_pt1 | contig 13752 bp, 7 predicted proteins | sample TergutLab28metaG_FD_96883 | JGI IMG/M metagenome (GOLD analysis project Ga0136643, IMG submission 96883) | Labiotermes labralis P1 segment gut microbial communities from Petit-Saut dam, French Guiana - Lab288 P1 (version 3) (version 3) | ecosystem: Host-associated > Arthropoda: Insects >...
GTCTCCAACAGCAAATTTCACTAATATTTTTTAAGTGGGAGCCGCGCTGATTCATGCGGAAAGACGAACGGACGGATGGACAGACAGAGATAGAGAGATGGACATGACGAAAGTAATACAGACGTTTATCGCAACAATTCGAACGCCCCTAAAAAGGTTTGAAAACTGATTTCCGTGCCTCATGCTTAATGACACAATTCCATCATATCTGAGAACATAAAGCAGTGGCTGCATGACCACCTCCGCGTTGGCTATATTACCTATTCATATCGACGTTGCATGCTGGCTGTTTGTCAGCCAACTAACGTTGAAGACAAGCCCACCTATGTGAAGAAAGAAAAATCTGCCATCTTGTCTTCTACGCTAATACACAAAATGGCGAGCGGCCTGCCGGTTCCCCGCAAAAATTTTTTTAAAAATAAAATACGAACGAATATGAAGTCGAAAAAAAATTGTGATTCGCGAAAATAAGGAAAGAGCGGAACACCCTCACTATAGAAGCGAGTTTTCAAGAAATAATGTCAATAAAGTAAAGAGATTATCCTTGTAACGCGGAACTCTGTGCAACCGAGCGGGGGCCGTCATTGACCACTATACATCAACTCATGTGTCCGCCCTACGATGCGCATTTCCCCATACTGTAGAGTCAGTGGGCGGCGTAATCGAGTATAATGAAGCAATCCAGCTATGAGCGAATTGTAGATTGATGTCCCTTTATGATATACAGGTTTCTAACTTATTAAAACGTGCAATAAATCATGGTAGTTGAATCCACAAGTTTTTCACAACGTACATTTTAAATATCCATCTATGAAGCAACAACGTGGCAAGCGACTCTGGGAGTAGGCCTGCTTGTATTATAGAAATCTCTAGATAGAAAGCAGTGACTTTGAACCTTACCACAGTGACATCAAACACTGCGACAGAGTCATTAAACCTTACGACGTCGACGTCGAAAACTACACCAGTGACATTAAACCTTTTCTTCCAGGACAACCAAAGTTTACTTCTTTACGCCCCATTTTGTTGTGCTTTACTTAATGTATGATTTTCCAATTTGCGTTTTCATAATAAAAAAAAAAGTACCATTATCATTTTTCTCCCCCAATAACTCACTGTATTTCACATAATGTGGACTCTAGCCAGTCATCGCGGGTAATATCACATATTGCTCGAACTGCACGATTTTATAATAACACTGGGCGATAATTTCAGTTATGGTAACAAAATAACTGGATATAAATGCTTGGATTTTCATTATTCCGCCGTCAAATTACCAAATATTTCCTTATTGTTTCCTTAAACATTCCTTACGCGAGATACATGTACATATATGTGGGTGCATTTGGTACGTGTGTGTATGTGTCTGTGATATATATATATATATATATATATATATGTGTGTGTGTGTGTCTGTGATACATGTGTGTGGGATGTGTGTCTGTGACATATGTGCGCGTGATGTGTGTGTATTATATGTTGTCGCCTGTCACAGTTCCCTTCAACACCAAACCATGCACCATCCCACGCAGAAGTTCGAGATAAAATGAGTGTGTATTCTGTGTGCAGAGGAGTAGCTGTGGACGACCAGGGCTACATATTCGTGGCAGACTCAGGCAACAACCGCATACAAATCTTTCATCCAGACGGGACATTCCTACGGGCATTCGGATGCTGGGGATCAGGGGACGGGGAGTTCAAGGGACTGGAGGGAATCGCTGTCATGTCCAATGGCAACATATTGGTATGCGACAGAGAGAATCATCGCATTCAAGTTTTCTAAATGCACCAGCAAGAAACAGGTTTGTTACACCAGCTGAAGATCTCTCTTTCAGAGTTTTAAACTTAAAGACTTTAAAACATACTGATTTACAATTACCTCCACTTTCCACACATTTTCCCTCTATATCTTACTGGGCATAATGCACAGATTTTCATCACCCCTCCCTCCCTCTTACTCCTTAGTCTTTAAATAATTTTTTACTTGGACGTAAACAGCAGGCAATAATAAAATGCAATTCATCACATGATGTTTGTAACGCCTACTCTGATATCAGGATGTGTATGTCTCTTTTATACAAACTGGTATTGCCTGTGTTATTTATTTCTTTGTTCAGTCCATAAAACAACGGGCCTACAAGTCGATCTAGACAGTACTGAAACAAGAATCTCAAAGATGACTTAGCATCATCAAGAAACATGTATGATTGAATTTTAGTGCATTTTCTGTAAAATATTATACCAGTATGTTTGTAAGAAACAAATGATAATTCCTTCCCAACAGGCCCAGCCTGATTAATGAACGTTTGATCTCAATTGCAACGAAGGCAATGCCAAGAGCTCAAACACAAGTGTATCCAAACATCAGGAGAAGATCAGTAACAGGACTCCAATTTCAAATATCATCGATGTATATCTGATGCAAGCCAATGTATCGTATCTGTCGAGAGTATTTCAGGGATAATCTGTTTTTTTTTCTTACATAAGAACCAAAGTGTTCATAAAACTGCAATTAGATGCACTAAGAAATCTTATAGGCATGCTTCTACATGCAGAGATCTTTGGTCCTCCAAGAGCATGTATAACTACTTTATATTCGTTTTTCTAGTAATGAGTTATTATTTCTTCACGTTTTGCACAGTTTTCTATAGGCTTTTCTTCTTTTCTACTGCAATTTTGATTTTTGTTAAGCAAAGCTTCATTTTTATAGATCATCAGGAACATGTCATCATACCTTTCAACAAAATGGAGTCAACAGCTGTTCTTAATTCGAAATACATTTTTTAAAGTTAAACAGGCATTAAGAACAAGAGTGTTGATTGGATTTGGTATCCAAATCTGATTTAACATTTCAAAGAAAATTAAAATTAATTAGATTTCAAAAGGCTCAACAAATATTATCATGATGTGCAATTGTTAATGATGCCAACAAAATTCTGCCTGTGTAAAATCATTAATGACTTCTGTAAGTGTTGGTCTCAAATTTATTATAACATGTTCAGATTGTAAAAAGTGTGAATATTACAAAATAAAGAGTTGTACAACTTATTTCTATTTTTCAAATGTTTTAAATCAAAACTAAATTAGCACAAGACTCACCATGCTACACACCCACAGGGAACAAAGTAATTAGGCCATATTCAGATCACTACTCACTCTCATGCTATATATTCCTGGATTTGATCCAGTGCCATGTAATTTTCCTCCATGCAAATGTCAGGGTTGAGTTAAGTCTTCCTTGTGCAGGCCATGAAGGCATATGGGAGAGTGGAGGTTTATCACCATCCATTTTAAACTTGACACTGGAGATGTAAGTGATCAGCTTCACAATCTGGCCACTTCTTATGTGGGACCCAAGCCCCTAATATTAATGAACAGAGGCTGGGTGAATATAAGAGTCAGTCTGGACACTTTTGAGAAAAGAATAATCTCTTTCCACTGTCAGAAATCTAACCATGATACACAACAAGCCTGTAGCCTAGTCATTGTACTAAGTATACTACCCTGACATGTGTTATGGCATCACTTAAGAATACACCATAACTATAATTACCCCAGACAGATTCAACCAAAAAAGAAGGGTAAATATGCCCCAGAGTAAAATTAACATTTTCAGTTTTATATTCTTCTCTAGCATAAAATCCACTCAAACTTAAACAACAAAATTTGACAATTCTCACCTCCAGCTACAGTTTCCACATATAACCCATTCCACTTATTGTTAAATATGAATGGTATGAAGATGAGACATTATTGATAGACAGCTTGCTGAAACAGACACAGCTGCTAGATACAGCATTTGGTTGACACTGTTACACTGACAGAAACACAGGAAGCCCACAATACCATCTATTGGTCCATTGACAACCACTAGCAACATTAATTGCTACAAAATGACAGAATAGCAAGACTCAGACCTATACATATCAACAGGTCCTAGAAGAATTATTCTAGGACCTATTGACCTTTAGAGATGGAAGGCAGAACATTCCCTTCAAAGGCTGACATCTGATTAGCCTGCAACACAGTGGTGTAGCCCAGAAAAAAGGAATAATCAGCTACACTGCTAAAAAAAACCTCAAAACTCACGAAGATGTCTTTGTTTACTTCATGAAATGTACTGACATCACTGTTAAAAATGTTTCAAATTAAAATAATGGATTTTTAAGGAGGGTTGAATACCTTATCCAAAATTCTCATTTTTATACCTCCTGTCTGTCAGCCCATTTGAATACACAAAATATTCAAGGGACCTGAAACACCCTCAAGATTTTAAAAACATTTTTTACTTTCTAATGTAGTAGAAACTAGAGGGAATGCTTTAAAATTATGCACTTTTTAAATGTTATGCTCTCATACAAAAAATCATTGTGACCACCTACACTAAGTACTGGGAAACACAAATATCTTCAGAGGTATGTCTGTAAATAAAAGAGGCTTCTGTTTTTATGTGTAAGATTGTGCCTGGCAACGATGACAAAAGAATCAACAACTGTTGCACCATTCTTTTTGGTCTTGCTTCCAACTACAATATTACAGCACTCTCACCATGGTCAGCATATGACAGAAGGGAAGCAATATTGGCAGTTAGGGGGAAATACAATGCGAAAGCCTAGTAACTCATCCTTGATGATTAAACGTTCCAAAGTACCTCCGAAACGTCGGAACATTTAAACACTACACAACGTGGAAACACAAAATTCCATAACCTGCCATGGTGGTGTGGCTCCAGCCTCTCTTGGAAGCTCAGCTACGTTTCTCCAGCGTACAAAATACGTGTCACTAACCAATGCCCACTACGTGCATTGAATACATAACAGATGTGCGGGAAATTTAGTTTTGTATGGGCAGTTTTGGGGCCGGATTCGGTGCCTCCATCGCTGTGGTATACGCGTTTCGGTGACTGCACGATACTACAGTAGTTTGCAGTTCGCGTCGATGACCTAAAAAATAAGCTACTTTGGCTACGTACCTTGCTTGTTTCTTTTAACACTTCCTTCTTTTATTTTCGCTTGCAAGCATCACTTCTACATATCCTCCGTAAAGGCACTGTTTAGATCATAATTTACAAATGCACAAAAAGAAATATACAAACTATTCCACAAACACTTCGTCCACTGGCACAAGAGTTAAAAAATAAATGTCCGCCATTAACCAACAGGTCACGGACACAAATCTCGGTAAATTAACCCACGGACCCTAGTAAGACACTGTCCTCTAACGAAAGGCTCACTCTAACCCCTACCCGTGTTACTGAACACAGCCAATGTATTCAGTACTTCCGCTGTTCAGTGACCAAGAACAAATGTCAATTAGCGTAGTGACAGGCCTGTCAGTCTCAACTCAATGGATTCACCATGTAGCTGGTAGGTATGAAAAATATCGCCAAAGAATGTCAAATATATGCAAATCACGATATTGGGCTCGGCGCTAGCCCAATTATAATACCACTGTCGGTGTGCGTCCACCCAAGATCGTAATGCAGCTGATTATAGTACTTTCCAGTTTAAGGTTAACGACAGCCAAAACCCCCTGGCACCCCACACTTGATTAAGAAGTGACTTCCATCCTGAGAGGTTTATTTGTGAGAACATTTTTGGGCTACTACAGGAGTTTCATTAGTCTCAATGAAGGAGATGGATAATAGTTGTGAATATATTAAGCAGTCATTGACAGCCAAAGAGATGAACAACTTCAGGGTTGGGTAAATGGCTGAACAATTCATTGCCATAAAAAGAAAATAGTGCTATACACAGCTGTGTGTTGGGTGGATTTCTACAAGGAACAGGAAACGGCCATGAGATTGAAGTGCCAGGACTTTCTAAAGTGCAGTTTAGGTGGAAACAGTTACAAGAGAAATGAGAAAGTATACATAGGTTTACTGGGAGAGCAGGTCACATGAAAGGAGGATGCCACTGAACTAGCAGAACATTATACATTTTTTATGGAAAAGAACATGACATCATCAACCTGGGACAAGAGTCTGCATTCATGAGGGCATCATAACCACACTGATGGAATTAGAGTTTGTAACCAATCTTTAAAACCTGAAGCAAACAGACTGCTTGTAAGACCAAGACATAAATGAATGTAATGAATCTTAGAGAAAGAGGATGGAGGGTGTAAACTGGATTCACTGGCCTAAAGATACAGACCAGTGTTGGGTTTTTGTGCACATGGTAATAAACTGTCAGGGTACATGAAATGCATGGTATTTCTCAACCATCAGAGGCAGACGTACCTTCCCACAAAGAACACTGTTCCATAGAATCAGGTGGTTAGTGTCAACTTGTACATTCCACTCTGTGTTTTTTTGCAAACAAGAAGAATGATGTTTTCCGCAATTCATAGCATCTTCCGTTGATATTATAAAAGCCTGGAAATTCAAGTTAACGTTCTCTAGAGGAAATACATAGAAAAATGGTGTGAAAAAAACTAAACTAAATGGAAGAATAGGAATAATTCTGTACTAAAATATTTGATAAAATAATGGAGTAACAAAAACTGCTTTTGTTAATTCAAATCCAAATGACATGAGCTAGACAATACCCAATATTTGTGCATGCTTTTACTCACACTCAAAAATAGCAAATGACCACAGAATTAAGTGGTACAAATTGAGAACTGACTGTATAAAATGCTGAAGACTTTACTTTATGATAGAAAGCATTCTTACTTTTCAAGTTGTGAGGTCTGAAATTCTGATGGTGGTGGTGTTTATGAATATAGCTCTTGTCTGCATTAGCTTTAGTTCATTAAGTATAGTAAGGTGTCTTCAGGTTTAATATCATAAATACTTTCACCCTAACCCAAACAACATGCAAATAGCAAGCTGGGGTTCCTGTAAGGATCATTGATTAACCTTTTGACGCCTAATGTCAACTATAGTGGTCCTGCCGCAACGCTAGCCCCTAAAGTTGCATTTTATATATTTATTCAACAAATATAGGTAATGAATATTTTAAACATTGTATATACTCTCCGTTTCTTTCTCTTCAAAATGCAGTTCGTTTCATAATTCTAACATATTTGGTTCCTGTATTATTCACATTTTATATACAGGGTGTGCTAAAATTTAAAAAAAATTCCGGCGCCAAAAGGTTAAAGGTATTCAGTATTTAGGTGTAAATTGGAAGCATTTCATTTCTCACATATTGTCTATTTTCTTTTTTCTTACATGCTTATGTCAGTATTACCAAGTCTTTGTTATAGACTTAATAAACATAATTTAATGTTCCAGATTCAAGATTATAATACCATCATATATATAGCTGATATTAAAGTTCAAATAGTAGGTGTCAATGAATCATATCACATTCATTCTTCCATTGTGCCATAACCTACAGGAAAATGTTTTAAGATAAAACATTATTCAAGAAAGTTTCTAACATTAAGTCAGGTAACAAAATTCAACAATCTGAACCAGTTTAATATAATATGTAATACATAACAATGGCACAGCAGAGCCAATTACTGCTCTACCTTTCCACAAATTAAATACGACTTCTTTTGTCTGGATTTCCAAACAGACTTTCCAGTTGGGGGGTGGCTATTAGGTTTCCCATAATTTTATAAGGCAAAAAATTACTCTTAATTTGAGATACAAAATTACCCTCCTATACAAGAGAGTCATGTTCACCAAGATGCCAACGGATGTACTAAAATTACACTTGATACCAGATGATGCACTGTTTTTAGTAACAACTGAAAACCTATATTCTTAGATTGGAGAGACATGACGAATTTAGGTTTATGAAAGGATGCCATTATAACCTGAGTAAGTAGCTAATCACACTGCCTGAATGAATCAGTTAATCCTAAAATTCTGACATTTTATCATCATTACTTTTTTGTATCAACTAATGCTGCATTATATGAACAGACATGTGCATTGTTTTTACAGCGTTCAATTCAGAAACATAGATTGTAATTTTCAAGGCAAGAACTTATTCTGAACACAACACAGTAAACCTCACTGACCATGAAATGGGTCCCACCCATTCATCTTCATCCTGTAGCTTTATTGGTTTAACATGACCCATCTGTGCTAACCTCAAAATACAGAATAACTATAGATAAGTGGATAATGCAGGTAGATATTCAGTCAACCAAATGTTGGTGATAACATTAGGATCAGTGGTGGCAAATCTCTGTGATTCTATGGGGGGTGTGGGATAGTAGGTGGTAGGGAAGGTGACAATGCAACTTCAGAAACAATGCCAGCCTTCTTGCAGCATAAACTGCAAAATATCTGTCTTGCCTGCCTCTCACTAGATGCCAACAGCCACCTTCACATTTTTTCACACAAAATTGTCTTCGTTTTTATTGGTTACATTCATAATAAATTATACAGGATGAAGCCAAAGTAAATTCTGATACTAGAACAAATACTGTTATGTTTCATATCATCTGTTAAATGCATTGCACTTTCATAAATAATTCACTAAATTTCTATTGGGGGGATCATGCCCAATCCATATTTTAAAAGGGCCAATATGTAATCCATGTCTTTGCAATTTCTGCACAATGTCTCTTGCTGAACATGCTAGATTAAGGAAAAAGTTTAGGACAATGGCCAGGAGACATCACTAGTATCTACCATTACTTGATTTTCCTTGAATTTGCTTCAGACATGTATTATGCATGCTTAGTAACTCTAAATAGCCATTTGGAAGCAAAATTTAGTAGCAGTTAAAATGCTGAATGAAGTTCATTGCAAATGTTATGCCCATTTGGATCAGCAGACAAGAGATATGCATGGTGGAAATGGTCAGATTGTTGAAGTGGTAAAATCATCATTTAGCATTTTTACACATCATGATGAAGTACAAAAAATGTAGTCAAACAAAATGACTAAATATACATTGGAGAAAATCAGTATGTCATTTTCACACATTCACAACGGTGTGCATACATACATAACCAAAAGAAATGTTCTACATCTGAATATTTCACAACAAAATTACGAAAAGTTTTATGACATCAGAACAAATGCATCTATAGTTGTTAACTCAAGATTAACGTGGTATTATCCATATACAAAATGTACATATTATTAAAATGTTTAAGAACTATTTGCCTTGAAATAATTTTCTTAAATTTCTTCAGTTACATTGGTGTTACCTTTCATTGTATAATATGATTGAATTAGCAGTCCAGATGGACCATGGCAGATTACTATTATTATTATTATTATGGTTGCTTAAAACTATAAATTTTCAACATTAAAATTATGAAAAATCACTCTTTACATATGGTAATTCAATAGTGCATAATAATATTTTTACCAACACAGCACAGAGAAAATGCGGCTTTGCTGCAGGTCTGGGAAGAAAGAAAACAGAACAAGAAAACTTTTCAATTTTATACCCACAACATGAATAACATTAAATCAGACTTGCTTCCAACATGTCTCTCAATCTCGTGAGTCTGTAAGTACAAACTTGAGAGTCACAGCTGTACATGCAATGATGTCCTCCACATACTGTAGTCTTTAATGTATCTGAAGGATTGGATACATATTTCACAAATGTATCTATATATACATAATATAGAGAATAATTACACTGACTAGGAAATTGTGATGTATTTAATGGATACAACTAAATTGCCCACACAATAAATACCATTCTTATCAATTAGTGTAATTACAAATGTTTTATTCCAATTGCACATATTTGATTGATGTGTATAATCTATTTGTGTATAGATTACAGGGTGGTGACTTCAAATAAATACTATCAACTGCAGTAAATGTATCAATTTAAATGTCAATGTATATTATATTCATCATTAACAATATCATGATAAATTTGTACTAGCTTTATTGAAATAAAAATGTATGTAAGAATTATTTTCCCTGTTTATCTCCTTTCTCTCACATTTTCCACTCTTAATATTAATTACCTTCCAGTTCTCTACCTTATAAATCTTTATGTCAATGTTTATAATTATTAGATGTCTTCTTATTCATGAGTAAATGACAGTAATTATAAAAAAAAGGTATAACTCAAACCCTTTCTTCATACAGAATAAAATCTGTTATGTACACAACAGCTATATAACGGCAGGGAGTTAGATACATAAAAGTGCAAGAGTTTCATGCCATATTCACACTAATTGGTAAACAATGTGCTCTTTCCATTTTATGTTGGAGCGCTAAGTTTAATATGCATAATGATTTATTTAGCAGCACTCCTTACACATGACTCTGTCCTTATTTGCATTACCTATTCCACATTTTAAATGGCATATAAGAGCACCGAAGAACAGAATTCATTCCTTTGCTCATAAAGTTATGTATGGATAAATCCAAAATGATATTAAACATTTTGTAACCAGTAACAGTAATTTTGTGATCTAAAATTGTAATTTTCTTAAGAAAAAAATCTGAAAGCAATTTAAGATCTGATACAGAGTTTCATATATTTCTAAATTTTTTTTAGCTATCTATGAAAAATAATCGTTTCCATTGTCTGATGTATTAGTTCCTTCAAACTGAACCTCATTGTATGCAAAAAAAAAAAAATCATGCCATTTCTCTAACCATCTGGCACATCACCACGTAACAGTTTATTTCATAGACAGGATCTAAGGTTTTCCCAGTGGTGAAAATTGAAACTGCCCTCTTGGGTGTTACGATAACAAAATATCTTGTGAGTGTTACCAATCTAGAAGAACGAAATCCAAACTTCCCTTATTAAATGACCATTCATCTTATTAAATAAAACAAGAAAAATTCCACAAGGTTAAATTGTACTTTGTTCTTCTCTAATTGCCCTTGGTGTGCAGATCATAATAACAGTTGAATTTTGACGAGGTTCCATGCACTACACTTCATTTTCGGTATGCTCAGAATACAGGATCTCTCAGATAACTAATCCCCAGTAAATGGTGTATGTCATCTATCTTTCACATTAAATGCATTAAGTATTCCATCTAAGTGCTTTTTCATTTACTGCACATAATAAAAACTCAAGACAAATAAAAACAGCACTGTATCCCTTTGCCTTTCACTGCATACATGAAACACAACAAACTGTAATTAGCAAATGCAATTCATCAAACTGTGTGACTTTTGTTATACTGTAAAACAAACAGTCAATAAAGGAAACAAAAGTGAAAGTTTTCTCACTAAGTTTTTAAATTGTTTAATGTTTCATCTTGATTTTATTTATGAAACAATACTTCAAAAACAGTGAACTAGAAAGTATGTGAAAAGGCTTTGGCCTACCTGAGGCACAACCCCATCATTTACCTAGACATACTGGGGAAAAAACCACTAAAAATCTTAACCAGGATGGCCAGTCCATTTGCCGAGATCTGAACCGCAAACCTGAACACAAAGACGAGCTGTTTATACCACTCACCCATGATGGTTGGTTCACTCTAACACAACAGCAATTTGGGTCAATGCTCATCATCCCAGGTTATACTGTTGTATGATATAACCCAACTGCGTATCATTATGAAGGTTGTTACTGCAATACAGAAAATTCTGCACGGTCTGAGTACATTATGGGCTGATAACAATGTAGACAGCACACAGAGTCTTTGTGTAATAACACAATTTATTTGAAAATATACATAACAAATAAACAACATTATATAAGAACACAGTATAGTCCTCATCATCATCATCATCATCATCATCATCATCATCATACGGCTGTAATTAAACTGTATGGCAGGGAATAATGTTAAATCTCATACTGCTCTGGAGTAATTCTACAGTAAGTACACTTACTTAGAATTTTGAATAAAAGGTTAGAAACAGATATGAAGTACATGGGAGATAATAAATGCACCATTTTACATCTGTAACTATGAAGATGTATTTCATGTGAAGGAAACATACATTTAGCTTTCTTGAACATGCTTATTGGTGTCAAATGCAAGTTACTGGCAAGCAAATCATTAAGTGCTAGAAAAGTGGAGGTAAAGTGTAAAAAGAACACATCAGAAAAGAAGAAACACATAACTATATATAATTAGTGACAGTCATGCAAGAGGCTGCACTTCAGAAGTAAAACATAAGTAAGATAAGTCTGATGAAGTTTAAGGGTTTGTAAAACCAGAAACAGTAGTAGAGACCGTAACAAATATAGCAAAAGAAGACATAGAAAAACTGACAAAAAAAGATGCATTAGTTTTACAGGAAGGCAAAAAGCATGTGGGAAGAAATGAGAAGAGGGATGGCCTTGAATATATAAAAGCCTTTGTGAAGAAAAATAGCCATACAAATAATTTAGATAAAAATTAATGTGTAAAAAACGAGGTGACAGTGCTTACTAGAAAGTTACAGGAACAGATGAAGTTTTTGAAAACAAAGAATTAGTAAAGGTACCTGTATATTAAAAACTCGGGGTTGTACGTGACTACAAAAAGGACAGAACTGGCCGCAAAAGGAAATAGTGACTATCATAAAAAGTGTTTTAAATGAGAGAAAGAAAGATCAGCATGATATGGATGATCATGAAAGAGGAAAGCAAGAGAAAAACATTCTATGAGATAATAAAAATCAGGGACCAGAAGGAAACAACAATGAAACATGAAAAGGAAAAGGATTGGATGAAAGTTATCAAAAAAATGAATTTCATAGGAAAATAAATTGGGAATTAAGTGAAGGTGAGTGAACACAAAATCTTCACAAAGACAGAAGACAATGTGTGACTAAGAAGAGATGATTTTTTATGGACAAGTATCAACAAAAAACAACTATGACAGAAACTTAGGCATGTAATAGAAACAATCTAAATTCTCATGTAATACTAATCCTTCACCATAATGTTCAGGTCCTAAATAATAAATCATTGAAATCGGTTGTTAGCTGATAGCTAATGATGCTTTATGCTTTACAGAACACTGGAAAATGGGGGAGCAAATAATATTGTCAAACACCGATCAGTTGAAATTAGTAAGCAATTTTAATAGGAATAGTAGTTAACACAGCGTAAGAAAATACCTAAACACAAAAGAAGTAAACCACTAAAGTCAAATTATCTGAGTGAACTAGACAGAAAGAAATGGATTACACAAGGATTAAAAATTTCCAGTAAATGGTGTGATTATAAATATACTGAGGAAAAACATTAATCCTACAAAGGAAAAACAGAAGACTCTATCAACAGCTATCAAGGAAAAGATAAATTTCACCCTAGATCAGGCCATGAAGGCCCAAAGGGGGAGTACAGGTATAACTCTACTCTTTCTTTAACCTCTGTGCTAGATGGGGGTGGGTGATCAATGCCACGCCTCAGCCGCTCTACCCCAAAAACAGAGACCTAGTAACCAATATACAGGAGGCTGGATGGGCTCCAGGGTCAGTCTGGACAGGTGCAGAAAACCTCGCCCCCACTGCGATTTGATCTTTGGAACGCCCAGCACATAGTGAATTGCTATACTGACTGCACTACCCTGGCCCACAACAGATGACAAATAATAAGAAAGTAATAAAGAAAGCAATAAATACAGAAATTTATAGGTTATGTTTAAATGGAAAAAAATAAAACAAAAGCAATTTGGGAAAAAATAAACAAAGCAGCTGGGAAGGGCCCCCAATATGTACACAAAATTGAATTTTATAATGAAACAGACAAAAATGACAGACCTGCAAAGGGTAACAGCGAAGCTAAACTACCCCCCCCCCCCCCCCCCCCCCCAACCACCTCCACCCATCGACCGACCCCCCCCCGGCGCCGAACCAGCCTCAACAGACACACTCACACCGACCAGAAAAAATAACGTTCCAAA
>Ga0136643_10010397_pt1 | contig 13752 bp, 6 predicted proteins | sample TergutLab28metaG_FD_96883 | JGI IMG/M metagenome (GOLD analysis project Ga0136643, IMG submission 96883) | Labiotermes labralis P1 segment gut microbial communities from Petit-Saut dam, French Guiana - Lab288 P1 (version 3) (version 3) | ecosystem: Host-associated > Arthropoda: Insects >...
AAGAGGAGAAGGAAGAGGTCAAGTTGAAACCAATTCCAATGAAGGAAAAGCCAGAGGAGGAGAAGGAAGAGGTCAAGTTAAAACCAATTCCAAAGAAAGAAAAACCAGAAGAGGAGAAGGAAGAGGTCTCATTGAAACCAGTTCCAAGGAAGGAGAAACCAGAAGAAGAGAAGGAAGAGGTCAAGCTAAAACCAGTTACAAGGAAGGAAAAACCAGAAGAGGAGAAGGAAGAGGTCAAGTTAAAACCTATTCCAATGAAGGAGAAGCCAGAAGAGGAGAAGGAAGATGTCAGTTTAAAACCAGTACAAAGAAAGGAAAAGCTGGAAGAAGAAAAGAAAGAACGTGTTACAACCAGGAGAAAGAAAGTGGCGCAGGAAAAGGAAGAAGTTGAACTTAAAACTGTATTAAAGGAGGATAGGTTGACTGAAAAGATACACGATATACAGCAGCCAACTTTGCCAGTTGTTGTCAAGGAGGAAAAGCAAGTAGAAGAGGAGATGCCAGATAAATCAGCGGTGCCGTGGCGTAGAGGTAGGAGACCTGTGAAACCTGCGCAAGAAATACAACAAGAAGAAGTTGTAACTCTTAAACCCATTAAGAAGGAAGTTACTACAATTGTTGAGCAGTTGGGAAAGGCAGAATTAAAACCCATCCCCGGCGAGAGGCCACAGTCTGTGAAACCAGAGGAAGAAACAGTGAAAACTGTTATACATACAGAAAGGCACGTGGATGAGAAGGAGGTTGAGGTTGTTGTATTGCAGCCAATTTCAAGGAAAGAGAAGCCAGTTGAAGAAAATGAGGATATAAAATTGAAACCTTTCCCAAGGAAAGAAAAGCTGGAAGAGGAGAAGGAAGAGGTTAAGTTAAAACCAGTTCCAAGGAAGGAAAAACCAGAAGAGGAGAAGGAAGAGGTCAAGGTGAAGCCAGTTCCAAGGAAGGAAAAGCCAGAAGAGGTGAAGGAAGAGGTCAAGTTAAAACCAGTTCCAAAGAAGGAAAAGCCAGAAGAGGAGAAAGAGGAAGTCAAGTTAAAATCAATCCCAAGGAAGGAAAAGCTGGATGAGGAGAAGGAAGAAGTCAAGTTAAAACCAATTCCACGGAAGGAAAGGCCAGAAGAGGAGAAGGAAGAAGTCAAGTTAAAACCAGTAGCAAAGAAGGAAAAGCCAGAAGATGAGAAGGAAGAAGTCAGATTAAAACCAGTTCCAAAGAAAGAAAAGCCAGAAGATGAGAGGGAAGAAGTCCAGTTAAAACCAAGTCCAAAGAAGGAAAAACCAAAAGAGGAGAAGGAAGAGGTGAAGATAAAACCAGTTCCAAAGAAGGAAAAGCCAGAAGAGGAGAAGGAAGAGGTAAAGTTAAAACCAGTTCCAAAGAAGGAAAAGCCAGAAGAGGAGAAGGAAGAGTTGAAGTTAAAACCAGTTCCGAAGAAGGAAAAGCCAGAAGAGGAGAAGGAAGAGGTTAAGTTAAAACCCATTCCGAAGAAGGAAAAACCAGAGGAGGAAAAAGAGGAAGTCAAGTTAAAACCAATTCCAAAGAAGGAAAAACCAGAAGAGGAGAAGGAAGGGGTCAGGTTAGAACCAGTTCCAAAGAAGGAAAAGCCAGAAAATGAGAAGGAAGAAGTCAAGTTAAAACCGATTCCAAAGAAGGAAAAACCAGAAGAGGGGAAGGAAGAAGTCAAGTTAAAACCAATTCCAAAGAAGGAAATGCCAGAAGAGGAGAAAGAAGAGGTTAAGTTAAAACAAGTTCCGAAGAAGGAAAAGCCGGAAGAGGAGAAGGAAGACGTCAAGTTAAAACCAGTACGAAAGGAGGAAAAGTCAGAAGAGGTGAAGGAAGAGGTTAAGTTAAAACACGTTCCAAAGAAAGAAAAGCCAGAAGAGGAGAAGGAAGATGTTAAGTTAAAACCTGTACCGAGGAAGGAAAAGCCAGAAGAGGAGGAAGAATTGATCTATTTAAAAACAATTTCAAAGAAAGAGGAGATACTGCTGAAAACAGAGCAGGAAAAGGAAAAAGTGAGGGCAGAACCTGTTTCAAAAGGAAAACCAGAACCCATTCACCTGAAAGATGAATCAAATTTTGAAGGAGATAAGTCACCTGAGGAAATGAAAATTCCTTTGCACAGTAAGGAAACAAAGGAGCCCCAACCAAAGCCAGCTAGTGTTGTAGAAAAACCAATAGAAATTCCAGGAGAAGTTAAAGCTACAGATCAAATGAAGCCTGTAGATACACCTGAAGAGAAGACAGTGGCACCATGGAGAAGGAAAAGAACAGGAAAGCCTGAAGACATAACTCCAGTACCTATATGTGAGGAATCCAAACCAGTGTTGAAACCTGTTCAGGTTGAGGATGAGGGAGAAGAGTACAATGAAGAGCAGAAATCTAAGACTCATATTACTTTCTCAACTATACAAAAGAAAATTTCTTTGAGACCAAAACCAGAGCTTCCATCAGAAGAGAATCAAGAAGTTGTAGAAGTGCGAGAAACTTGGCAGAAGGAGATGAGAATGGATGCGGTGTCAAAGAAGAAGGTGACACAAGATGAGAGAATGTCTGTTACAGAGGCAGAAGGTAGACCCTTAAGGGAACTGGAGATCATAACTGCCAAACGAGTGACTGAGGGTGTGATATGCGTTCCAGAGGAACCAGTGGTAGAAGATGTGGAGGTGCATGAAGAGCGACATACAGTGAAACATTCATTGCTGCGGGAAGCAAAGACTATCCCTCCTTACTTTATTCAGCGTTTGCAACCAGTTGCTGCTGAACCTAATAAGACTGCTCTTTTCACATGTCAAGTTGATGGCTATCCGTTCCCTGAACTTACTTGGTATCGTAATGGAGTAGAGATTCAACCAACTTCTCGTACTGTTTTTAAGGTGTTTGAATCCACAGCTACATTTGAAATCAGTAGTGTCTCTCCAGATGATGTTGGCAACTATACATGTCAGGCTTCTAACCCTGCCGGAATTGCGACCTCAACAGCCAATCTTCTTGTCATAGGTATGTGCTGGTGTGTAGCATGCAGCAGAGTTGCACATGATTTTGCTTTTGCTTAGAGTTGTGTCTTATCTGAGGGAAATGTGGCATGCCAGTTACATGATTAACAAATGCCGCCTGTGTCACTGGCTCTTAATCATGTTTTTTTTTTAAAATAGTCTCCCCTGTAATCAACATTTTCTTTTAGTTACGCTTGTGCTGAAGGCTCTTGGTTGAGTAGCCGATCCTTGTGAGTGTCCTGTGTTGTGTGTGTTCCTTTGTATTGAACATATATAAATATACAATAAAAGCTATAGTGCTATAGTGTCCCTGGCAACATTCATCGTAAGGCCACCAAGTTTAGGTGCCAAATGGCTGGCAGCAGCCTGCATTGCCACCAAGTTGTAGTTGTTCATGGAAATGTGGTAATCCCACCGTGGCTAACCAGTTTATAGTGGCACAGTGCTGTTTGCTCATTACTAGCACATAATCAATAATAGTAGAGTGAAGTTTTACTGCTATACCACGCTACTAAACAAAAAATACGCAGTCACAATAAAACTAAAAAGTCCAAATGGTAACTAACCTGTGCAGTGAATGGTCAGGCTTCCGTGATTTTCTAAGTATCCATCTGGTCTAATCTACTAAGGCAACGATGTGGACTGTACCCAAATGTTCTGTCGCTTATTGTGCGAAACACATGCTTAAGATTTTTCACTGCCACCACTTCTGGGAATGTTAAATTGAACTGAAACATTCTTATAACCATTGTTCATGTTTCATGGCAGAGGATTAATTTATGTCGGGCAGTACTCTTCCTGTGCTCATGAGAGTATGAAAATGGTTTTCCATAAAACTCATTCCCTGGTTGTTATTAAATTTCCCAGAGAGTTAAACTATCACAAAATTAAGGATTTCAACAAAACTAAGTATATCAAAATTCTGATCAAAATTTGCATATACTCCTGTACAAAACACAAGCTATTCATGGAGTTACTAAGGCCAGGGTTGTAACTGCATCTTTATCACAGCTTACGTCCTGGCAGACCACAGACAGAACACTGGTTATATTTTTCTTACATCTTTCTTCATTAAAAAAAAGGATTATATATATAAGTTCATATTTATTTATTCACATGTACTCTACTGTACAGCACAAAAAAAAAACTGAAATTTTCATTGTTCCTCCTGTATTTTATCTAGTTATGGGGGTGTAAGAGCAATCAAGGCTGGGTCATTTTTAATTCCAAAATCATGTCATTACCTTCTATCTGAACAGAGTTTCGAATGACACTTAGCTATGTGATCACGTTTGCAAGTAGTGGATTTCGTTTTTGTAATGTAAAATAATTTCTTTTGACCGTGAATGAAACTTGGGAAGCCTGAATTTCTGCACACATAGTAGGCTGTGAAAATATATTCTTTACACTATGTAATCTTACAGCTGTGTTATGATCAGTTAGCATTTTATTTGCATGCACATTTTAAGCCACTGTACTTTCTTGCATAGCATTCTGCGTGCTTTGCTGATGTTGTGTCTGTGTGGAACTAGAATTGTGCCTGTTGTTTTGTATGGATATGAAACCTGATCTCTCACATTAAGGGGAGAACATGCATTGAGGGTGTTTGAGACTAGGGTGATGAGGAAGATATTTGGGCATAATGGGGACGAAATAAAAGGAGAATGGAGATAACTGCATAACCAAGAGCTTCGTGTTTTGTTCTCCTCACAGTTATTGTATGGGTGACCAAATCAAGGAGGATGAGATGGGCAGGTCATGTGTATGTATGTATGTATGGGGTTTTGTAGGAGAAATCTGAAGGAAAGAGACCACTTGAAAGACCTAGGCATAGAACGTACGATAACATTGAAACAGACACTAATAGAAGGGGATGGATTAGATCCATGTGGATGAGGTCAGGGGTGAGTGGCAGGCTGTTGTGAACAAGGTAATGAACATGTGAGTTGCATAAATTGTGGGAAATTCCTGGAATAGCCAAGGAACTGTTAGCTTCTGAAGGAAGACTCTGTTCCATTTAGTTAGTTAGTTAAGTTAGACAGTTTGTTTTCATCAGACACCTTTTCAATAGCTACTTCTTACTATATATGCACATTTGATTTGTATTTCCTACATGTTTTGGTGCCTGTGCACCATCAGTAGGGAGAAAAACTATTCCAGTTACTTGAAAAACTTGCTACTGTTATGACATTGTTATTCGTTGGTTCATTTCTGTAACTTGTATGTCATGAACATAAATGTGTTATAAAAGGTACAACTGTACATATTGTAAAAGATGATGGTGCACAGGCACTGAAACATGTAGGAGATGCACATCAAATGTATGTTTATAATAGATACTTTGTATTTAGTTGGTATTAAAAAGGTGTCTGATTTCCATTTATATTTATATTTATTTATTTTGTTCATTCAATCCAGCTACATGGGGCCATAGCCCATAGGATACAGAACATGTCAAAATTTGTGTAACATAAAATAAGGCAAAATATGTACAAGAAAAACGTGGAAAAAGACAATCAAAATATTTACATATTAAATATAATACATGTCACATTTTAGAGATAAAAAATATACATGCAAGCATTAAATACAAATACATATCAACCTATGTTGCAAGGTTCATGTGGAAATCAAACAGAGTGAAGTTAGAATTGTGACAGGCAGTAAGCTAAAATAGCAGTCTGAATTTACAAAATATATACTGTCTCTAAAAATATTTATAACATAACATTTCAGTATTTGATTAATAATAAAACAATATCAATAAAGTGTTATAGGTTTAAAATTTTTAGAGTCTATTGTAGTTATAAAATCCATTTAAGCTATAAAAAGAGTTGGAGTGTAAATATTCTTTCAGGGCTCATTTGAATTGTTTCTTAGTCTGGAGAAGGTTCTTCACATAGGTGGGCAAGTTATTGAAGGCCTTAATTCCAGAGTAATAGGGTCCCCTCTGGAAAACTGTCAATTTTGAAGGTGGTAGATGTAAATTTGATTTATTTTTAGTGTTAAAGCCATGAATTTCTGAGTTTAATCTAAAATAATCGACATTTTCAACCACAAAAAACAGGAGTGATAACAAATATTGAGATTGTAGTGGCAATATGTTCAGCCTTTTGAAGTGCTGTCTACAGGAATCTCTATTTCTTATTCCCACCATGATCCTAACAATTTTCTTTTGCATTCGGAAAGTAACATTCCTGAGGGGGGCATTACCCCAGAATATTATTCTGTAGGTCAATATTGAATGGAAATATGAATAGTATATCAATTTCAAGGAGTCTAAAGACAGGAAGGGTTTTTAGGTACAATGGCCTCAATATGTTTTTTCCATGACAGCAAATTATCCAGAGTTAAGCCAAGAAATTTTATACTGTCAACTGTAGTTAGTTCATTAACTAAACTAAAACTAAACTAAAACATGAACTAAATTTAATATGTTACTTTGTTTGTTGATTGGTTGTTTGGTTGTAAAGTTAGTATCTGTGTGAAAGATAATTTGTTGTGGATAAGAGCAGACGACTTAAGAAACCTACGTTTGTTTGATTAGCTGGTAAATTTAGAAATGTATCTAGAGTAAAAGTTGGTATATTGGAAGTGTTTAAATAGCTTGAGCAGAAGGCCAGGTCATTTGGTCCTAGTGTTGTGACCTCTACAGTATGGGGCTTCTTGCCAGAAGAAGTGTCACTGGTCTCTTTGCTTTGCTTTGCATGGGGATAATTTCCTACATCACACACCTGTTGCGTAGCATGTTATGTTTATCATTTAATATATTAGGTTTACTGAAGACATGGCTATGAGATGAAGACATGGTAAGTTCACTGACTGTATGATCATGACTATTCTGCTTCATTTACCTGATGCTTGCAGGTTGATTTATTGTTCAAGCAGTTAAAGTTGTATTGTTTTGCCCACATTGTCTTGTTTTCATGATGGTTGTTAAACTTTTAGTTGGCAGTGCTTAAGAGCATAAGTGATTCTTGCCAACATTTGACTGGCATCTGGCCAGTTAGCAACTGTTTGAAACTGTATCATGTGCAAATGGTTTTGCATGGAAATTGCACATGGGTGTTACAGCATAGAGAGTCTTGTCATCTGGCTTTGTATATGTTGTGTTTTGAAAGTAACACAGTATTTGTGTGACAGATTGTGATGTTATTTGTGCATCTTTTTTACACCTAATAATCATTGATGATATCTAAGCTGAATGTGTTTCCATGTTTAAAAGTGGTGGTGTTGTTCTCTCTGATGTACAGAAAAAGAAGAGAGTGGGATGGCACCTTACTTTGTTCAGCCACTGAAGCCTCAGGTTGTGCAGCCTAAAGAAGTTGCCACATTACAGTGCACAGTGAGGGGTACCCCCACACCAACTGTCAAGTGGTACCATTCAGACAAAGAACTGAAACCAGGTAGAAGTCGAGAAATCAAATATAATCCAGAGACTGGATTTGCAACCCTTACGATTTTAGAGCCTATGGAACAGGATCAGGCCATATATACTGTCCGCGCTACCAACACGTATGGGCGGGCAGAATGCAGAGCAAACCTCATCGTTGGTAAGTGACTGTCGGTAACAAAGTCATCTAAAAGTTAACCAGAAATATGTTATGTCGGTAGTTATAACAAAGAACTTGTCGTATTTCAGCAGAGACAGTGAGAGTACACAAACCAGAGGTGCTGCAGGCTCCCAAGATCATTCAGCCAGTTCAGGCAAAAATGGTACCAGCTGGAGATTCTGTTACACTTGAAGCAGATTTCGAAGGAGTTCCAAAACCTGAGGTACGCTGGTATCGTAATGGGAAGGAGATAACACCAAGTGATAAAGTAAATATTGTGATAGAAGAGCATAAGACAACATTACACATTCCTCAAGTGTTCCGTCCTGATGGAGGGAAATATGAAGTCCGTGCAACAAACCCTGCTGGTGAAGCTCGCAGCTCTGGCACAATTTCTGTTACAAGTAAGAGTCATTTTGGTTTTTATAATCAGAAGCAATATTCAGTTAAATGTTTTATTACCAATAATAATATTTGTGTGTAATTTTCTTTTTTGTTTTAGCTGGACCAGAACCAAAATTATCTGAAGTGGTTCCTCCACGCTTTATTGAACCACTGAAACCTCAGATAGTAGCTGAAGGAGAGGTTGTTATTATGGAGACTTACGTTGAATCGCATCCAGTATGCTCGTTCCAGTGGTTTCAGCATTCTGTTGCTATAAAGGTTAGTGATCTCTACTTACGTAAGTATATTCTTGAGTCTGTATGATATGTAATAGGAAAATTGGCATAAGGTCATTGTTGTATCTGACAATTATTGGTTAGCTTTTCATCATATTAATGTAGCCAACTCAGCCAATTGCCCACATGTGCAGTGGAAAGTGACAGAAGTTGTCAGATACAATTTGGGCCCTGCTGCATTAACAGGAGTTTTCATAATAATCGTAATACTTTCAAACAGTCGTCCCCAGAGATGCGAGTGGTGACAGCAGATAACCACTCGGTGTTAATAATAAGAGAAGTTGCATCTGAACACGATGGCACCTACACTTGTCGGGCGGAGAATGTCGCTGGGTCCGTGACTTGCACTGCAACGCTTAATGTTGTGCCAGCCACAGAATGGGAGGATGTTGCAGAACTTGTATCCCCCACCTTTGTCAGAAAACTGGCAAATGTTCGTGTGATGGATGGAGAAGAAATACATTTTACATGTCAGGTTGGTTTCTACCTTTACAGTATTTCCATACTGGTTTCGACATTAATTTGTGAAGGTGATATGGTTGTGTTTATGAACTCTGTCATGTAGTGAAGTTTATATTGTTTTTAATTTTACAGGTGACTGGTAGACCAATCCCCAAAATTACATGGTACCATAAGAATGAACCAATAAAGGAAGCTAAAGATGTTACCATATACCAGGACTCTGAAGGTGTATGTAAACTTGCCATCAGTGAAGTTTTCCCTGAAGATGCTGGTGAATACACTTGTCATGCTATTAACAAAGTGGGTGAGGCTGTGTGTGCTGCATCTCTGATCGTTGAAGGTTAGTGTTTGACTTGGTAATTGATCAAACTCAGATATTTCCCAGCTTTTCCCTCATATATTAATCTTAAGAGCATTTTGAGGGTTCAGGTCTTCTGGAATATGATGTCGTGTTATTGGGTGAGTAGTTCCCAGTGTTTTTAAGGAACATGTGCCATCAAAACTTCAGGAACCACTAACTGAACAACAGTGTCATATCCCATGAGACCTGAACCCTCATCAACATGGCTGTGAGATACTAAAGTCTTGCAGTTAGAGAATATTAGTATCCACCCACCAAAGAAGTTCGTTTAAACTTTACAGCATGCCATAGAATACCCAGATACAGTCTGATATAGACAAGGCATTAACCCTTCTGCAATTTATATTTTGACAGCATATGAATATATACCTGATGCAGAGATTGCTACTGTTACAACTGGCACTTCCCTTACTGTGGAGCAAAGTGGTTCTGAAGAAGAATTGTTGACTGAGAAGGTAATCTATTGGAGGTCTATTTATGATGCAGAGTATGGAACTTGACTTCATGCAGCAATGTTTTTGTTTTGTTTGGGCAGCTATTTGTAGATACAAGGAATGTTAAATAATAATTGGTGTTTAGCAAAGCTGGTGCTTCATGCATTTGACTCATCCTTGGCCATCCTCATTCAATGTTACAGAAATAATCAGGAATGTTCTTTGTGATACTTGATGTGACATTGATTATTTTGGCTTGCTGCTTAATTGTTTGGCTTATGTTGAATTTCTTATCTTAACATTAACAGTGTTATATATCCTGTAGACTTTTAAAATGCTTTGAGAGAAAGTATTTTTTCAGATTGTTGGACTGTAGTTTGGTGAGTGTGTATGCTGTATATTTTTGTAGTTCTACAATAAAAGCTCTTAGAAACCTGTCACAGCAGATCACTTTATGCCATAACCTGGTGCTGTATAACAACAATAAAAACACTTTACCTTTTATATTTCAATAAATAACTCCAGTCGCATATTTTGCTTCATTTTGAAATGCAGCCAAAACAGTTTCTAACTTTTTTTAGTTTATGATGTTTGATTATGCTCTCTGCTTCTTTTTTGTGATATAGGAATAAATAAGTATTGAGCGTTGGTACAATAATACTGACAGGGAACTGAAGTACTCAAAAAAACACTTGTCCCAGTGCCACTTTGTCCACCACCGATTTTACACAGACTGGCCTGGGATCGAACCCAGAACTCTGCAGCTAGAGGCTGGTGACTAAACACCTGAGCCATGGTATGGCCACCAGTCCCTTACTTTTACTGCAGCTTTGCAAGAATGCTGTGTCTGTGAAAAATGTTGCAAGGTGCTGGATACTTCTGTGATAGTAATGTAACACAAAGTTCATACACACAGCTTACTTATTTCTGTAAAAAGTATTAATAAGTTGTAGAATTTTGGGTGCTAATTTCACACAGATCTGTTGCCAGGAAAGGACAGCAGAGTTGAGGGGCAAAACATTGGTTCACAGAATTAATGGAATGTTTGCAAGTGGGAGGTGGAAGAATGTTTAGCACCTTAAGGATATGATCTGTTTGAGCATTAAAGGTACATTTAAAAGTAGAGTTCATTTATTTTTCTGCTGTAGTTGAGAATTTGGTTGACAGAGTGGCCAGTTTTAAGCTCCTGCCTAAGCAAAGTAAAGGGTGGTGGCAGCATTGTAAGTTGCAAAATATTTTCATTATTGAGTTACCTTAGCTGACAATTCTGGTTCCTGTACTCCAAATTTGATTTAATTTTAAATGATTGGTGGCAGGTTGTTGCAGTAGTAATTCATTTTATATTTTAATATATAAATAATATCTTGTTATTACAGGCTGTTAGTGATCTTCATTAATATATTGTCATTGAGCCTTATTGTGAACAGCTGGGCTGCATCAGTGAGTTAGGTGTGTAGGTTGGCACGCATGCAGGCAGGCAGTCAGTTGGGAATTCTACATTCTCTCAATATTCTGATACTTACTATGTGGAAACTTTAGTCTGAGAAGGGAAGAAGCTTCCTGTGCCTCTGAGGTGCCCCTAATTTATATGGCTGACAGAGCCATTCTAGTCCTCAGCCCAAGATAGAAGTGACAAAGAGGACTCATTAAATACAGACTGGTTAAAATGGCTGTACTGCATTTTCTTAATCTTAGTAATATTAGTCTTAAACTTAATCAAAATTTGTACTGCATTTGTTTATAGTCGATATAGTTTGCTTTGTATGGATACAGTACAGTAGGGTGTGTGTGTGTTTGTAGGCACGCGCATGCATCCATGCATGTGTGTGTGTGGATACTACACAGTATGCTGTGTATGAATACAAACAGTATGTTTCATATGGGTACTGCATATTTTGCTGTAGTATACATACTGCACAGTTTGCTTTGTATCGATACTCTTCATTTATTAAATATTATGTGTACAGTTCCATTTCATAATGTGTTATGTTTATTCGTGTGTTTGGAGTGAAGGTGATTCATTACAACTATGATTTCAAATAACTTTGAATTTTGACACCTCAAAAGTGACTGTGAAGCCCTGTTGCACTTTGTGCTGCTTGAGGTCTGTTTGCTGTGTCAGCCCATGAACTAATGTTTATGCAGTGTAGGTTATTCTACACTTCCTGCTCCCATTATACAATTGATAGGCCTGCCAGGACTCAAGAGTAGATGTCAGAAGGAACGAGTTCATGACACTGCAAATTGTCTGTGCACTGCAGTGGGACTGTTTGCTGCATTATCAGCAAGCTGTTTGCAATCTACTGTCTTACCTCATCTGTATGTCCTTTTGGCCCACTTAAAATGCGTGCTGCAGATAACAAAGTTATAAAACCATTTTCTTAATTCCAGTTGGTGTGTGTCACTGGTGTTCGGTGATGAGCTGGTGATCTTGTTGCTTGTTTTTGTGCATGAAAAATACATAGTAAGGGAACTGGCAAAATGCCAGTACTACCATGTCTGCATGACAAATGTTAGCTAGGCTAATTCCAGTAAATCAGAAAATTTTGTACTAACAAACAGGTGTTTCTGGCTGTAGTTGTAAGGTTTGGGGAATGGCTTTGTGATCATTCTGTATTTTATGAGTGTGTAAAATGTCTTGTAATAAGAAATGGAATTTACTCTGGTATGTAAGGTCATATAGAATGGTACAGTACACATGTATGTTTAATTGTTCATATCATATTCAGATATTACATATACCTAAAAGTGCACTTTCTTTCAAAGCAATTGTATCTTAGGTATTCGTCTAACCTTTTTGTATCTTTATGCAGTCCTCTGAACCATTTTATGTTAATGCACTTATCTATTTATATCTGTATGCATTCTTGTTAAACATTGGCATCGTTATTCACATACCTGAACCATTTGTGTGTTTCTGCATTTCTCTGTATCTTTTGTGCATTTGTCTGAACAATTTCTCCTTATCACCTGTCAGCACTTCTACTTGTGCAGTACCATTCTAGGTGGTTTCCAAATGTGGTTACAATCCAGTATTCTGATTCTCTGCAGCATTTCTGTACAATTTTTATAAGTGTGCATCCCAGTTGCCCAGCTGTTTGCATGAGATGTTAGGCAGATATATTTATTCCATACACACTTTTATACTGTGTCTATTACAAAATGACTGTTTTTGGCCTTGGTTTTGCAAAATAATGTGTCATTGAGGCAGAGCATACAGTGTTGTCATGTCAAAGATTAAATGCTCAATGAGCAATGGGTTTAAATCACAACTAGTGCTCAGGATGGAGAGGTTTTAAATTTTTGGTACCCATTTTATAACCATGTGGTATGCTGAGGCTGGTGTCAGGTAAAGAATATAATGTCTGTACAGTGCACTGAGACTAGTATTGAAGGATTAAGAGGTATTTAGAACACTTCAGACCTCCTACATAGAGAAGTATTGTGTGTGGTCATTTCATTATAAATATATTTTTGTGTCATTCTGTCATTGAAAAATAGGAGTCCTCATGTTGTATCCTGCGCGGTCCCGCTAGGGAAGGTATCGTGGATGTTGTTCCACAAGGGACAGAGATTGAACTTCAGGTTGAGATGGGGAGTTGGGCAGACTGCACATGCTCGCAACAATCTGCATGTCAAGTGTACTGCAGTTTATTGTGCATGAATAGTGAATAATGCTCTTATAAGTGAATTTATTGAGTTCAACTCTAGGAATCTTGGATCCCTTCATTAACGTTAACACCGATAGTCCATCTTCTTTCAAAGGTGCTGGTCAGTGTTTGAGATACTTCTGCAGACTGCAACTGGAGCGCAAGGGAGCTACTCTTGCCCTCGACCTCACACACAGCTCGCACAATAAACATTTAGCGCGACCACTTATAAACAAAAAGAAATAGAAGGAAACTCTATTCCTCCCATGCCTGGACTGCTTACTAAGAAATACAAGTGTAAACAGTGTTACGGAAAGTTCGAGGAGTCAGCACGATGAAATACACTTATGATTTACATGCAGTACATACTACAATCCTGCAGAAAAAAAAAAGTCTATCAACCACACAGCAATAATATCCATCAACTATAGGACACTCAGAATTGAAGTTATTTATTACTGTTTCAGGAAACTGTGTCTGAAGTTTTGGAAGAGAAATTGGATAAAGAAGTACCTCAAGAAGAAGATGGGACAGCTCCAAAGTATATCACTCCATTGCAGAAAGTTTATCCTTCTCGTGATGGAGAACTTATCAGGTAAGGTAAAATATTACATTTGATGTGTATGAA
>Ga0136643_10010399_pt1 | contig 13751 bp, 8 predicted proteins | sample TergutLab28metaG_FD_96883 | JGI IMG/M metagenome (GOLD analysis project Ga0136643, IMG submission 96883) | Labiotermes labralis P1 segment gut microbial communities from Petit-Saut dam, French Guiana - Lab288 P1 (version 3) (version 3) | ecosystem: Host-associated > Arthropoda: Insects >...
CACGGGCTCGCGTCGAGTCGAGCTAGCGTGCTGACTGACTTGACTGATGCCATGGAATGGAGTCCTTGAGAAGCTTGGACTGGAAAGGATGTTGCCTTATCGTATTCCAAATAATTTTCTTATCGATCCCCTAACCGCTAATATATTCTAATATACATATATACACATTATATTCCATTTTAATAACAATAACCTCTCCCACAACGGTATGATAATTACAGTATGTCTCTATAGTTTACCACTTAATTGCCACCTTCTTGACTCAGGTTAGTTAACCAAATTCCTAGACCCGTTAATTAGCACCAGAATTATTCTGCTCGAACTATCCAACGATCGGCCAGTTTTTAACAGGCTTTCAATAGTACTGGCCCTAACTATGATGATAAATCATGAACTTCAGACCACATTTTGCTGAATTAATACGTCTATAAAATTTTTCGCTGATCCCAGTGGCTGCGCTGTCTAAGGCGTAGGTCTACAGCCGCCCGCTTGCTGGGATTCTGGTTTCGAATCCGGCAGACGCACAGTTATCTGTCGCTTGTGAGTGTCGTGCTTTGCAAGGTAGAGGTTTCTAGTCATGCTGATCACTCGTCCAGAGGAGTCCTACCGAGTGTGGTGTGTCCGACGAGTGTGATCGCGAAGCCCCGTAAGGGAAGACCATGATCGGACTAGGGCCGAAACGTCAGACAAAAAAAATTTCATTCATCGTACAAAAATTTCAACATAATACTTCCGTATTTCCATAAAAGTAAAAAGTTACCATTACACGGTCAGCCAATTAAAATTACGTTTATTACTAGAATGATTATTTCGTACATCTATCCAGAACATTGCTTGAATTACCATACTACCGGTTCCATAATTTAAACATAACTCAACTGAGGGTACCAGATCGCCACAGCACCTAGTCTTTTCTTTTAATACATTCCACTACTATACAGAATAATTATTCTTAGTTCGTTTCTGCAATTTTTCAAAATCCCAGATCCACAAATACCTCGGCACAAAATTGCTCATCCCCTACAGCAAATCTCTATGAAAGAGTATCTTTGTTTAGCAGTAATTTTACGTAGCACATATTGTGGTAAATGGATTGAGAAAATTAATTTGTAATGTTATTAAGGAAGGTGAAGTTGGGGTTGTGCGCTAATTAGACGGTGCAGGTACACCAACCTGCACGGATCATTCACAAAATTCTGACGGCTAAAAATTGTCTGGCTGCTTTCACCAAGAAGAATTTGTCATGCTGTACTCTGATCGGTTGATCCCCTTTAAATCATACGGGCAAATATGTGTACACCCAGGTTTAATATTGAAAAATTCCGCCTTTGTACCCGCGCAGTAAGCACTCATATTATGTGTTACATTCATTTCTGACAGTGAAGACCGACTGTTTATGTAACACTAAGAGACTGTTCTTTCTAATGGAATAACTATGTCTTCTCTGTAACGAAAGAAGTGAAACTTTGTATATAATGCGTACTGACGGTATTCAACGGGCTTAATTAGAATGAAGTCCAATTTTAAAACTTTCTTTTCTTTTGCACAGAACCCAAGGAACGAAAGCGTATTTCTCATAAGGAACTCCTAATTATCGGTATGCAAGTTTCATTTCCATAATTCCGTGATGCATTTCGATGAAGTTTGGTACTGTGAATGGAATTTTATTGGTATGAAATGATAAATTATAACCTCTTTGCTATGATATATGAAGCTTAAATAAAACTACCTGGCACATCCTTTTTTTTTTTTGGAAAACGGTTCATTGTACAAAAACTGGAATATTACTGGAAACACATTTCATTTAGAAAGAAACCGGGTATGATGAATATTTGACAAATTATAACAGAGTCTAGTTCCAGAATGTTTAATGTAATCCGTATGTAACAACAAATTCTGCAACACATCAAAGGTAGATAGCTGGGTTATGTGAAATTATAAAGTACGCTTTTTATTACGCCTAGAAAGTTTTATGCAGATATTTTACGGGAACGTCGCTTTGTTTATGCATTTTGTCACTTCTCATATAATTTTAGAACATTCTGGAACGAATGTCTCGACCGAGTGGATAGCCCTTAGGTTTCGTATTCGGAAGGTTTGGGGTTTAAATCTTTGTCTTGGACCAGCAGTACTGAGTTTCTTGCGGTTTAAATCGGTGTTTGGAGACCAGATGTACTGATTTTCTCATGCAATTTAAATCTGTGTCTCAAGACCAACTGTACTGAGTTTCTCTGCTGTTTAACTATCTATCTGGAGAGCAGTAGTAATGAGTTTCATTGCTGTTTGTACATGCAGAAGAGATACACTGAATTTCTTTGCTTAAATCTATGTCTGGAGACTAGCTGTGCGCAGTTTCTTTGAGACTTAAATCTCTAGTTGGAGATCAGGTATCCTAAGTTTATTTTGAAGTTTACATGCGTCCTTGCACGTTAAGTTCCGAAACAGTAAAAGTCAAATTACAGTAAAGAATCTTCCTTCCATATTATTTAGTAAAATCATCCTGGTATTCGTACCTGTGTTTGGTTTTCTCCGAATTATTGATGCCCCTGTTAATAAACCGGGGACCGTGGTGGCACAGCGGTTAAGGTGCTGTGCTACAAATCGGAAGGTCGCTGGTTCGATCCCAGCTGGTGTCATTGGCAATTTTCATTGACATAAAATCCTTCCGATCGCACTATGGCCCTGGGGTCGACTCAGCCTCTAACAGAAATGAGTACCAGGAGCATTTCCTGGGGGTAAAGGCGGCCGGAGAGTAAGGCTGACAACCTTACCACCATCCTGCGCCATTGTCATGAAATCTGGGAACCTTAACTTCCTGGAACCCTCCGGGGCACTCCAGGCCTGTAACGGGACTGATGTACCTGTTAATAAACCACAAAGAAGTAAAACACTCTGCACCTACAAGATCTGAGTTTCCCGCAGTGGTGCTGTTAAAGATTCGGGTCTTCTGGGATTGATAAATGACTACCGACGTTTCGAAGGTTTTTAATTGCTTTCATAAAGTGACAAATAATTTACCAATGAAAATGTTCTAACATCTCAGATGACCAGAGTTTTCACTTTGCACCCAATTTACAACCAACTATTTCTGGAATTTTGTTCATCGTCCAATACAAAAAGAAACGAAAGAACAAAAGAATAACTCTTGAAAGATGGAGGAAGTCCTAAAATATAACGCTTCTGCAAAAAGATGTATCGAGTCATAACCATTTAGAGCCGCACTATTCTGTTTCTGATATCTTAAAGCTACTTGTCAGAATATTAAAATGTATGCCTGAGTAAGATTCCATGTAGCTAATAAGTTTCATATTAAGTTTGGTCGACTCCGCAAGACATACTGCCTTCCAACGAGATGTAATAACTTGAAAGTTAAAACAGTGCTTCTAAGTATAGAGAGGGAAGGTAGAAACCAAAGCTCTGGAGAGAGATAGTGCAAGTGGGTGTACTGGAATTCCAGTTCCAAACTCATTAATATCCCAGGAAATGCTTGACCGCTTTACACAGAAGCTAGGACATGACGCAGGAATGTCCAGTCGTTACGGCCATTGCGCACTGAAACCGTCCAGTCGTGCGATACAGTGTTCAATAATCTTGGGCATTTAGGGTGATGGCGTTATTACATCATACCCCTTCTGCCCGCGAACAACAAAATTATACTACAAATATCACGTCATACAGCTAAAAATCATGTCATCTTTATTCAGTTAAGTACGCACGTACCACAAAAGAAAAGTCCTTTTACGGATCTATTGGGCCACAATGGCTATGGTTTGCTCTTCTTTCTTTATGGTGTCATTGTGGTCGTTAGAAATAGTAACAAATAAGATAAGTATATAGCAGAACCGCAAAATATGATTGCCGGCATTACAGTATGCAGTTTTTCTAATAATCTCCTCTAGTCACGAGAACCGCCAAGTTTATTCCTTTTATTCTATAAAATTCGGTAACTTACTTTAAAGGGAAGTGCTTTATGAAAACTTTTGAAAGTTACCGAAGCTGATGAAGATTTTCTATCAAACGTTACATAGAAATTATGACAATAATCAGTGAAAAATCATCAACATACATATTACGATAGAACAGCCACTGAGTCATTTATTGTTGTGGTCCTTTCTTTTATATAAGTATTTTTTTTAAACATTTAATTACATGAATAGTTTTAGGTTGAACAAATCCAACAAGATGCAACAGTACGCAGATATTTATTTACTGCTAAATTACTGTACATGTTTCGGGCCTCCATCGCGCCAATCATCAGCAGTACATAAAACTGTAGTAGCAGCCTCTGGTACAGACCATACTATCTGGGGAGCAAGCTTCCTCAAACGTGACCACATAAGGACTGGTTGAGACAGTCACCGACTGTCTCAACCAGTCTTGGTCACGTTTGAAGAATCTTGCTCCCCAGATAGTATGATCTGTACCAGAGGCTGCTACTACAGTTTCATGTACTCCTGATGATTGGCGCGATGGACGCCCGAAATATGTATAGTAATATAGCAGTAAATAAATATCTGCATACTGTTGGATTTTTTTGGATTTCTTCAACCTAGAATTACGATGCACGTAACCACGAATATAAAATGTCTAGTTTTGTTGGCCTGACAAAATGTAACACGACGTAAAAATAACGTACAAAAAATAAATAATGAAAATGTATTTTAATTTACAGATTTGTCATCTGCGAATAAAGTGGTTCAACAAAATGCTACTAAGATATCATTACATAATGCCTCCATAACAAAATAGATACCTGTTGATTATCCAGCGTATATAATTAGGAGAAGTATAGCCAGAACTGCAATAAAACATACGTAGTAAATTTTACACTGGTAGGCTTTTGGTCAAATTACAAGTATTTGTAGGATATTTTCAAAATATTATATTTTTTATCTGCACGTAATTGCATTCCAATAAGAATATATTTTAATATATTTGCCTACATCTGATAAAACACATACGTAACCAGTCTATTTTAATAATGTGAACTACTAATCACGTGCCATATCGATTTTACTTATTTATCTGAAGAAGGTCCATTAAGGATCGAAACATTTTGGAAATGTTACTAAAAATAAATGGCTGAATGATTTATTTTTTTAAAGGGTCATTGATTGTTCTTCATTCATTATTTTCATAAGACTTTATGCGGTAAATAATTAAACTGCACATCAATTATCGCGCTAAGTCTTGTATTATGTGCCAAATTTGAAGAAAGAATCGATAACTTTCAATTTGAACGTCATGAATATGGGTTTCGTTTTGGGTCATATAAGCCAGAATTAAATTAGTTTCATGACGTTCAGTAGAGACCTCCCAGTACTAAATTTCGTCGAAATCCGTTCAGTTCTCTCGAAGATATAACAAACTGACAGAGGGCCAGGCATGCACACATTCCGTTATATGGATCTACTTACAGTAACTAGTGTAAAAATGTTCACTTTTGTGAACATTTTACTTTCTGTTATAGCTTACATTTTTAATGGATTCGAAATGGGATGCACTGAGTCTAAATCTTGTAACTATAGACTGAAACAAGTGTATAAAATAAATAAATAAAACCGCAGTTTGAGAGACTTTTAAGCCCGTTGAATAAAGGATAATGCATTATGAGGACAAGATGCTTGTATGATAACAACTCTTGAACTGGACTACTGGTTCGAAGGGAATTCCTTTGTATAACCTTTCTGAACCAAGTGCATACACTCTAAATTTCATCAGAATCATTCTTTGTGTGTTATTATGGTGATATACAGATCAAACACGCTAGATATTTATGTTCTGACTTACTTTTGTCTTTGATAAAACTACCGATGAAAATCTCTTGTGTAATGGCTACCGGGTCCCTTGAAGCGGCCGGTGTGTGGCGCCAGGGTTAAAGAAAGAGTAGAGCTATAAAAAGTAAAGATAAACCTCTCATTTTCCCTTTGGGCCTTCAGAGCGTGTTCTAGGGTGAAAATACGCTTACTTCATAGCGTGTTCTAGGGTGAAAATACGTTTACTTCATAGCGTGTTCTAGGGTGAAAATACGTTTACTTCATAGCGTGTTCTAGGGTGAAAATACGTTTACTTCATAGCGTGTTCTAGGGTGAAAATACGTTTACTTTAAGGCTGAAAATAAAATAGTTTCACTCAAAACAGATATTTTAACAGACGGTTACAAAGCAAATTGGAAGAATATACCACCACAAGAAGGTACGAAACTTGGCGTGGTGTGTTATTTATGCAGGTTTTAAAATACACACATGTGCGTGTTGTTGATACAACGTCCGATAATTATGTAGCATGCAATGCACCGTGCAATACGTACATGTACGTGTGACTGTGTAATACATATGACGTGATCTTTGTAGGGTGGCAAGCGAGTCGAAGAGTTGCCACTCCCAAGCCTATCAGACCCAGCGGGATGGAAAGTTAACATGCGTACCGTTCACATAAATTACCCTTTATGTGAGGCTACATCTTCATGCGAAGAACATACAGTACACTAAGTTTGTTTGAGACGAGGGTAGTGAAGAGAATATTTTGTACTAACAAGGGAGGAACGAACCTGAGGCTGGAGAAAATTCCACAACGAGAAGATTCATTGTAATTTCGTCGAATATTGTTTAGGATAATCAAATCAAAAAAGGTGGGATAGGCAGATATATAGCGTGCCAGAGACAGAGAGAGAAATGCATGTATTTTAATTTGTGGAAAGGGAAAGCTTATAAAACCTTGGCTTGGATTGGGAGGATAATATAAACATGGATCCTGAAGAAATAGAATCTAAGGATACAAAATTGATTTCCATGGCTCAGAATTTGGACCAAAGGTGGAATCTTGTATTAAGATGAAGTTTGCTTCCATAAACTACTAGCATTTCTTGACTACCTGAGAAATGACAATGTTCTGCAGAAGGATTAATTTCAATGGAGTTGTGTGGGTAGTTAATTCTGATTTATCGACATACGGGTTTCTCTTAGACTTCAGTAATGAAGGGGGAGTTTCTGATTCACTGTACCAATAACTATCAGGAATTATACTTGAACTTTAAGTAATTTTTGTTAGAAAATATTATTTTAGTTGATGTTAGTGGCTCATGAAATAATAGTTATCAAGGAATGTGACATTCTATGAATTTCCAGGATTCCCGCAGTGGTAACACTCAGGAAAAGTACGAGGATGCGTACTCTCCATAATTTTTCTTCACTATTGATCATTACCTGGCTTTGATTTAACCTTTCGGGGCCGGAATTATTTTTTTAATTTTAGCACACCCTGTATATAAAGTGCGAATAATACAGGAACCAAACACGTTAGAATTATGAAACAAACTGTATTTTGATGAGAAAAAAAAGGAGAGTATAAATCATGTTTAAAATATTCGGTACTTATATTTGTTGAATAAGTATATAAAATGCAACTTTAGAGGTTAGCTCTGCGGTACGTCAACTATAGTTGACGTTAGGCGTCTAAAGCTTAATAAACGTTGTATCAAATACACAGATTGCGTATCATGAAATAATACTCGAAAATGATCAAAACCTAAAATGCTTTGGAAGATAGACTGTTTCAAGACACTGTTTCAACATTCGTGTGAAGATTCTGAAGATATCAGATTATACTGTAACGCGGCTGAAGTTCAAACTTCGAACTTTACTGCTTCAATTATAATACATTACCGCTGCAATACCTTACAAAGATCAACTGATATATTCACGAACTACATACTTCCCGAACATTTTTCGAGAATCACAACATCACGTAGTTAAACAGCAGAACTAGTTTTCTGGTAGTAGCATTAATAATGTAGGGCTTGGTGCCAATGTTTAATTCTGTACGTGAACGCAGGCGCGCCCTGGACGCAACCTGCTTGACTCCGCAGCCTGCCAAGTTATTAGCTCAGTGCGCGGCACCTTCCTGAAGCCACTACATGCAGCAAGTGCTTGTTAACAAAAATCATTAAAAATATCGTGTGACATCACGTGTTCGATCCACATACAGCAAAAGGAAAGGAAAATGACGCCAAGTTATTTCAACTACGTGTGTTCCAATATGAAGAGGAAACGGGTATGTACAGAAAATATGCTTACTGTAGGTAATTAAGGTGCCTTAACACACAAAACAGGCCACAAATGACACAATGGATCTATTTTTTTTAATGAAGTTCACAAAATATTGCTAAATGCGTCTTTTCTAAATTTTGGCTCTGCGTGTAAGGGTAAAAATTCCTTTCTTGCCAAGATTTTGCAAAGCGAAAAACCCTACAATATATTTTGTGTATTTGCATACATACGTAATACATAATACATACACATACATACATAATACATACATACACACACATACATATATACATACATTCCATGGATTCAGAAGTGTGTCACAAAGACAGTAGGATGTGGGGAAAGTTAAAAGTTCACAAGTATACACAATATTTACAGTGTAAAATACCATTTTACAGAACAGTATTATAAATCATCTTTGCACATAAACAGTTCATCTTCACAATAAAAGGAGTGTGTATTTAGGTGTTTTCTTAAGGCGGCTTCAAATTTTTCCCTGTCATTTTTGAGGACTGTCATGCTAGGTAGTAAATGTTGAAAATTTAAAGCAAGAATAGTGTACACTTTTTTGAAAACAAGAAAGGTTGACATTTGGTCTATGAAGATGGGATATATCCCTTGTGTTAGAATTGTGTACAGATGAATTTGTTTGAAAATTTTCCCGATTACTGATAATGAAGTTCATTCAGACAGTATATATTGGCATGGAATAGGCAGAAACACTTAACTGTTCCAGTAAACTTCTACATGAGGTTATGGGTTATGCGCCAGCCATAATTCTGATGATTTTCTGTTGTAAAGTGAAAATCTTCCCACTGTTGGGAGAGTTATCTACAAAAAATTATACCATATTTTATAACAGAATGAAAGTGTGCATAGTAAATTGATTTGAGAGTGTGTGTTTGGCTGATGGCCGTGGCGTGGGGTTGACCCTCCACCCCCATCTAGTGCCGAGGTCCTAGAAAGAGTAGAGCTATGCCTCTACTCACCCTAAGGGCCTTCGTGGCCTATAAAAAGAGTGAAACCTACCTACCTGTTTTGCCGATACAGACCCTCGACTTAACGGCAAAACTTACTCAACTTAACTTAGGAATTATTTTTTCAACTTGTTACAATTCAGATGATTATTAACCTGTAAATCAAGAAATTTTGTAGTTACTGTCTCTGCTGTATACTTTTCTTTATAACCAATATACAATGTAGAATATGATTAATTATTTGTTGTGAATTCCATTATATTAGTTTTATCTAAACTTAGAACTATTTTATTAATAGCAAATGTTTTAATCATGTAACAGAGAACTGAATTTGACAATGAATAGAAATCTTCGAAATTTCTGCTTGAAATTATGACGCTAGTGACATCAGCAAATAATATTGGTAGTGATATAGAATTTATTCTCAAGGGAAAGGTCATTTATGTATAATATGTACAGAAGGGGCCCTAGAATTGATCCTTGGGGAAATCCATGTTTCAACGTATCATGCCGAAATAGTAAGGGATACATACGTACAATCTATTCCCATATCGGACCACCTCATGCCTTGACGCCAATTTTATATTCTATAGTTCATATCTATTATAAGCTTTACTTCTATACATTTTAACTTACACCATAATATTTTAATTTTTGCCCATATATGTTTTAGTTGATCTACAAACACCAACCAGCTTGAAACTATTTTTCTGCCAAGTTTTACAGTTTGATATAAATTATACTGTAACATTTTTGCGAACTCATGGTATTCCATAGAGTGAAAATGCCTGCATCATACTCTTTTTTTTTTCGAGATTTTGTACTCGTAGTCCAATAATGGTCGGCGTCATTAGACCGAAGCATTTAGCTATGTTTAAACAAAGGGAAGAAAATAAGATAATGCGCAATGCCAACTTGATGCAACTAGGTAATTTTATTGATGTATTTTTAGCTCGACATGTTTCGGTTACATACGCCCATCATCGGGAGCATTAGATGTTGAGTTGCAGCATATGGTTTTCTGCACCGAGTTTTTGGATGATGGGTGGTGGTCTTGAGAGCTGCTGCGTGGGTCGTGTGTACGGTGCGGATGGTGCCGTGCGACTCGCACGACTCGCACGGCACCATCCGCACCGTACACACGACCTACGCAGCAGCTCTCAAGACCATCACCCATCATCCAAAAACTCGGTGCAGAAAACCATATGCTGCAACTCAACATCTAATGCTCCCGATGATGGGCGTATGTAACCGAAACATGTCGAGCTAAAAATACATCAATAAAATTACCTTGTTGCATCAAGTTGGCATTGCGCATTATTTCATGAGGAAGATGCACGGTCAAATAACCCTCAAGGAAGAAAATAAGTGGTTGTCTTCGACGGATATAAGACGTTTTGTTTTTCTAAGTGTTCTATAAACACCATGGGAGATCACTTAGTAATGCCGTTGTGTTGCTCAAATCAGTTATCAAGTAAGAAGACAGAATAACACACCTTTTCACTATTATAAGTTCTTATATTTATTACACTACTACACGTTTCGGCAAAACTGTAAGGCCTTCATCAGGTTGTCTACAAATCCGTACAAAAAATATGTGACTTAGGACGAGGCTTCTTTGTTGCAGTTAATATGTTGTTATAAAACTAGGTTATTATTCACTGTTTGTAATAGGTGATGCCTCGTCCTAAGTCACATGTTCTTTGTACGGATTTGTAGACTACCTGATGAAGGCCGTACAATTTGGCCGGATCATGTAGTAATGCAGTAAATATACGAATATATAATACTTACAAGGTGTGCTATTCGGTCCTTATAATTGATAACTGGTTTCCAATTGCCAGTTCAGGTCTTAAAAATAACGCATTAGCTTCACAACTCGTAAACCATACGACGTGTTTCTTGGTATCAAGAAATGAGAATCTGGCAATAATGTGATTTTTAGTAAATAATGCATAAAATAGCGTAGTCTGCAAGGGAGGGGTAAGAGATAAGCACAAAGCTTTGATAGGAAAACCTAAAGGATACAGACTAGTCTGAAGACTAGGCGTATGATGTAGGATGAAATAAATACCAATCTTACGGAAAGGGTTTGAGAGGGTGCAAATTAGACTAAGCTGGCTGAGAGTACAGATGAGTGGCAAGCTGTTGTAAGTACAAACGGTAGCTACCTAAGTTCTCTAAATATCCTGACATTCTTAATTATCCGGGAAACTATTAAGTTCTCAGGCATTTAATTAGATAATCTATCAAATAATAAATTTGAAGGTGTACCTCTTAAGCGATCTAATATCTTATCAATTTGGTGGCACGCACGTAACATGTATTACAGGTAAAATTACCTTTCAAACCTGAAACACACGTCTCGTACTTGTATGACTTATTGCTGGATTTATATTCCAGTTAGTAACTGTGCTGAATATAGGCTTAACGAAATTACAATGAACGTGACTAATTGCGTTTCGGGAAAGGTTTATACTTACATGTACCCTAGTACAAAACCATTTAAAATTTAAAAGTCAAATTGTTTAAAAACTCTCATACATTTCATCAAAGTTTCCTAACCTCAATAACTGGAATAAATTGTGCAAAGACAAATACGATTACGTTAAAAAATTAAACTATACAGAATAGCCAATACGCACTAGTCGGTGCTGCTACCTAGAAGGGATGTTTTGGCAAAGCAGAAAATTGTCACACTGACTCACAGATCTCGGTTTTACAATAAGAAGCGTATAGGTGTAGATATATAAATATACAATGAAGTATCAGTCAAACACGACAAAACTTTATTATGTTTATTATTGCATTAAGGCAACATGTTTCGATTCTTATAGAATCATCTTTAGGCCCTTCTAAGATACATATCCTTACTTAGCAATGTTTAAAATGTGCTGTGGGATCCCAAACGTTTACATTCTTGATAAAACTATGTATAAAATGCATGTGTCGTTATGTTCTTATTGTACAATCAGGATACTTATTTATAAAACTTTAACCGGTACATATGAAGGAGGTTACGCGTATGTATTTAAGATGTGTTGTTATAGAACTTTGGATATTGTTATATATATTGTTGCTAATTATAAAATCTCTGTGGTCTAGTGGTCAGAGTTTCTGGCTACAGATACAGAGGTTCCGGGTTCGATCCCCGGCGTTACCAGATTTTCTGAGTAGTAGTGGGTCTGGAACGGGGTCAACTCAGCCTCGTGAGGTCAATTGAGGAGCTACTTGAATGAAAAAAGTAACGGCTCCAGGTCTAGAAAACAGAGATTAATGGCTGTGGGGACCCGTTGCGCTGACCACGTGACACCCCTCTACCCGCAAAAGTTGGCACTAGTTTCGCCGACCGGCGGCGGCCGCTCTGTCGGTATAGTTCGCGTGCGGACTATGGCCACGGAGTTTAGTTTAGTATATAAACGTTAAAACGTTGTAACCATAAAAAACTATGTAATAATGCTGCGCTTTTTATTAACAAGGCATTGTTTATTAAAATAGATGCTTACACAACATTTTAGTAGCTTGGATCTAGTATTCTTATATAGATTGACAGTTTTAGCTTGACTAGCTACAAAATTAATGTTTGCCAACCCGAAGTGTTTAACACATATATAAATATACAATGAAGTATCAAACACGACAAAACTTTATCATGTTTATTATTGTATTAGGGCAACATGTTTCGATTCTTATAGAATCATCCTCAGGCCCCTCTAAGAATACAGATCCTTACTTAGCAACGTTTAAAATGCGCTGTGGGATCCCAAACGCTTACATTCTTGATAAAACTTTGTATAAAATGCATGTGTCATTACGTTCTTATTATAAAATCAGGATACTTAAATAAGTATAAGCGTAGCCCACATTAGTTCTATCCTTATAACTAACGCAGAAGAAATAAGGTACGTTACGCATAAAACATTCTTTTGGTTGTTACAAATGTTTTATTGTGTGTACGTAACACATTACAGAGCTGCATTTCCTAAACATGGTATTCATATGAAATGCATGGTATGTCATAACATATCTGCCAACGAGAGAAGGATTTGAGGTTGCAAATAGTGGCAACGCAATTGCTCTCAGCTGTGGTTGGAGGGATAACATCACACGTAATCGGATTACTGAACAGCTAGGCAGTGACGCTTTGGGTTTGTGGACAGGCAATAGCAGGACTCACGAAGCTGGAGTCAAAAGAATACAGAGTAAAAAGGTGAACTTTTCCGTCTGCTCAGTTAAGCAGCACGCCACGGAAACATATGGACGGCGGAAGGCCGAAATATGTACAAGACCTGAAAGTGTTCTTAATCTCCGCATGCAGTAAAATTGGGTGGACAGCTGCACGTCGCGGTCATTTCATTCGGTGAAAGAGCCTCCAGTACCCACTGGAGGGGAAGCTGAATTAGGCCCAGACCTGGTCCAAACACTGAGGACCAGGCAGAAATCTGTCGTACCGATTTTTCGGTCGTCCAGCCCAAGCAGTAGTTACTATATTGACTGAGCTGCTCTGACTGAGGTAGGTGCAGTTTTACGCATTCTTGAATGCAGCGGTAGATTGAGGCAAACAACAAATAAATTCCAGGGCCGCTTTTACTCATACAACAATTACAACAATTGCAAGTACTTGTATTGGTTGCTTCCCGATTTGAGAAGGAATATTGCTATTATGGTGCACAGGACTCGCCAGTTTGAGAAGGAATATTGCTATTATGGTGCACAGGACTCGCCA
>Ga0136643_10010406_pt1 | contig 13746 bp, 4 predicted proteins | sample TergutLab28metaG_FD_96883 | JGI IMG/M metagenome (GOLD analysis project Ga0136643, IMG submission 96883) | Labiotermes labralis P1 segment gut microbial communities from Petit-Saut dam, French Guiana - Lab288 P1 (version 3) (version 3) | ecosystem: Host-associated > Arthropoda: Insects >...
CTTTTTATATAAAGAAAGGTAATTTTGGGCCCCCCCCCCCCCAAAAAAAAAAAAACAGACCACTTAATCGAACGAGATGAAATTTTTCAGAAAAGCAGCGGGTACACCCTTTTTTACCATAAAAGGAATGGAGAAAATTTGGAAAAGATGAAAGTAGAACCAGTTGACGAAAAACTAAAAAATACAAATCAAATTCGCTACGACATTGAACAGGATTGAACAATAAGAGGGTACCAAAAATAATGCTTAATTATAGGCCAAATGGACGAAGACGGCTTGGAAGACCTTTGAAGTGAATATCAGACTAGGCCGAAACAGGTATATTTTGGCCTAAAGCGTGACGGTCGATGATGATGAATTACGGAAATTAACAGGGGTACGAAATCCGCAACTGTCCTGCGCGAACGAAACCTGAAGGGCAAACATTTCGGGTATTACCGGTCATGCAGCAGATGTGTGAAGGACTGTCTCACATAGGGACCGAGAGGAACTACGCTTGGAACATGTGACTTTGAGCGAGAGCAGCACGCATACAATACCTGCCCAAAATCGCCAAGGCTCCAGTCTGCATTCGGTAGAAATTTAAAGCTGTCCCTGTCCAAGCCACGAAAACCTCTACACAGGGAGTCGAAGTACAGACGCACTCATTCTTAACTCAGCAAGAGATGGAGAGAGCCGGCTTCACGGCCCGGCCCGTGAGAGAACTCCGATATCCATCGAAAAAGAAGGGGGTGGGACCCAAAGGATTTCATATTCGTGTTACAGAAGAAGTCTAAGCGTAACACAACTAAGTTGTTCAATATAAAAAAAACCCGATTTCGGTCATCGACTTCACAATCTTCCCGCAAAATGTAATACAAACGCGTTGTTGTTTACACTAAAAAAAAATCACGAAATGGCTGGGCCACAAATAACGCGTGACTTTTAAAAGTCTGACTTACAGTGCTGCTCACGAAAGGCCGAACCAGATCCAGGCAGTGTGTGCACTATAAACCAGTAGACGGGAGATAAGAACTGCTAGTAACGACTGAGGCACTCCCCCCAGCAACCAACCGGCATTACGGGAACAACTTCCACTCCTGTCACTATCCAGTCTGCTGTCCAGTGCGTAGGGGTAGGAAAGACTACGTAACGTGACATACACAGTACAAGCGCATTATTACTTGAAAGCATATGCTAGCATATTACGCTACGCAAATGCTCCCTTTAAACATACATGCACATCGAAATATCTCTGAAGGTTCAACAATTTTTTGAACACTCACAAAACGGAAAAGTAAGCACGATGCCCGGTACGCGGTACCTATGTATACGGGACAAAATAATGTCTTTAAATGTCGGACAAACCAGTACTGACCTAAGAAAAGTCTTATAGCCGGAAAGAGGAAAACTACTTCATTCTCTCCGAGACAACTGCAATTTCTGTGAATAACTGTGTTATATTCCGCTAACGGTTAAGCTGTATTTGGAATTCAAACAGCAGAACTTTCAGACTACCACACCCGGAAAAGAATATACTTTTAGGCACGTTCGCATCTCAGATGCGGAACGAACAGAATGCTCCATCGGCCCGTCCGCATATAAAAAACTGGAGAACGAGATCTGCGCTCTTCTGGGATATTACGCAGCGTGTAGTGGTGATATCAATATCCCAGAAGAGCGCTTGGTCTCATCTAAATGCGGCGGAAGCCTAAAATCACAAATCGAGAATGGATAACTCAGTGTTAACTGCACCGACACTGCAGAATTTTACGAAAACCTGTGGCATCACTTCCAATTTACATGAAGATCCACATGCGTGACTGCATGCACCTCAAGCGTATCTCGCTAAATATTAATCGAAAAGAAATTTCGAACACAACGCGAAGGCAAACACGAAAAACACATTTCATTCCAGACAGCTATTTTTGTAAGTCATGCGACTTTAGAGGTTATTTACCCGAGGGCCGTTGATTCATGTCTTGTGGGAGGTAGCGCTGTGTCGTAGGGTGTATATCTTACACATTCATCTTGTGTGTCAAGCAGTGCAACAAGCCATCTTGGCATGTCTGTAACTTCTGAAGATGATCGAATCTACGATCTTTTGCAACGTCAGGAATTACGCACCCGACGACACAGCCTACACCACAGAAGACCTGAATCTTCAACATTACTGGTGTGGTAACTTCAACACTCGCTAAACTGTTACACTAAGTGTAGAAGTAAAGGTGAATTTTGCCCTAGTACAGGCCATGAAGGGGTAGCGAGGGAGTAGAGGTACAGCTCTACTCTTTCTTTAACCCCAGCGTTAGATGGGGGTGGGTGGTCAACGCCACGCAGCGGCTGCTTTACGCCCGGAAAAGGAACCCTATCCCCATTGTACGGGAGGGTGGGCGGGCACGAGGGCCGGTCTGGACAAGCGCAGAAAATGTCGCTTCCACCGCGATTCGATTCCCAGACCGTCCAGTCCGTAACGAGTCGGTTAAGTTAAGTGTACCTTCTCGAACGTGTATGCTACAGTAGAGTGATAATGGTATACTCAACAGTCTACCAAACACACTAGACAATTGTTGAACCAAAGTCGTATTTATTTATTCAATGCCCACTTGCCTTCAGCCACGGCACATTTCTTGTGTAAACCGTGGCCATACAAATAAATTTATCGGTGTTCTTGCTTAAAATCGTCAGCACATGATATTTATGACAGATAAGAAAGTCGACATACACGAATTAAAAACGTGAGGGGCAACACACTGAACACAATAATGTTACGCTACCCTACGTGTTCATTTCCTAACTTGTTTTATACGCATTCTGACTGTAATGAGTGTCAGAGTAAGAGTCAATTGTGAGCTTTGGATCCCACATTTTCTGTAGGTCTTCTTAAACTCCATTACAAGATTCAATGTCCAGCGATTATTCAATTTGAATTTCGCAATGCATGGTACCTTGTATCCAGTCGATGGCAAAAAGCCGGCTGAAAAATAAAACGCCTCCGGAAACTACCTAATCATGTGCGACTAGTCTTGGGACACGGAGGCGGTGGTCCGGTGATTGGCCTCGGTAGTGACGACTGCAGCGTTCCTCCGACCTTCAAACGGTACCAACGCACCAATCAGAGGCCATGACGGAGGCGCGAAGGTTTGCCGATGTTCGACTGTTTGTGACGTCTGGGCAGTAGTGCGGGGCACGGATCAGTTGCAGAATCTACGAGGACTTCAGCACTGATTTATTCGCACAAGAAAACATGATGATGATTATGATGATAATAATAATAACAACATACATGAAAAGGAAACATGTATGTTAATAGACGTTGCAAGCTCAGGAGACAGAAATTTGATTAAAAAAGAAGCCGAGAAGATTTTAAAATATAAAGACCTTACAATAGAAATACAACGCATGTGGAATGTAAAAACAAAGGTAATACCAGTAATAATAGGGGCGACTGGGACTATTTCAAAGTCATTTAGAAAATACGTGAGCAACATACCAGGAAAACATGAAGTCAAGGAACTACACAAAACAACCATATTGGGCACTGCACACATACTGCGGAAAGTACTAATGTAAAAGTACGATAGAGTCACAACTGAAACTAACGATATAAGCACCATGAATAGTAACAACAGAATAGCTGCAACACTGTATTCCATGGGGACGTAGTTTGTTTCAGGAATGTAAGTATAAATACCCTGCATAAAGGAGATGATGATGATGATGATAATATAACGTATTTGCAAATGGAAAGTAATAACAGAAAACAAATGACCGGGTTTCGATTAAGTTAACATGTAGTCCTACACTTTCAAGGCAAAAAGGTTACAATGTTACACTGACGATGAAGGCGTCATGATCTCTCGACATGTCAGTAATATTTACCAACCGACAGTGCGTAACATCTCAGACGACTTGAATCAGAAGTTGCATTTCTTGGCTGGATGACATAAATTTGCATAAGCTAAGTATAACCAACCTTTAAGGATTAGAAAACCATATGATCCAGAGTTTGCCCAGAAACATACATTTCTTGGGTAAATATCTTGTGGATCTCTAAGCCGTCTTGTTGCTTGAACAGTGCCTGTAATGTACCGATTGGAAGTGCTCGAGGGGTACAATTTTCAATTACACTTCAAGAACCAGTTTACGTAACGCGCTGTAAAATAAAGCGTAAAGTTTATATATTCTGTTTGATATTAATAACCCACACAGTACGATTCCTGTGTGCGATCTGAACCAAAATTTCCAATTCACTGGCAAAATTCCATTAAGTTAAAAAAAAAAAGAGGACAAATTTGTCTCTGTCCACGCCAAGGCATATAGTGAGAGGAAGGGTACAGCTCCATTCTTTCCCAACCTCGGCGTTAGATAAACGTGAGGTCAGTGTCACGTTCCCGGCCACTTTACACCCGGCAAAGAAGCCCCCACTGAACAGAAGGCTGGGTGGCCCCCAGTATCGGCCGAACGTTTTGGTGAAGTGAAAAATCTCTTGTCCCTGCCGGGATCTGAACTCCAGACCGTGCACCCGTAGCCTAGCCAATATACTATTTACGCTGTCGGGGCCCCGTTTTTAAATAAATATAATAATAATAATAATAATAATGCAATGGGTATTTATTAACGTGTAGGCTTAACAGCACAAGTACATACTACAAAGCCAGCCCAACAACACAAACACGGTACTGTACAAATACACAAAGACAAAACACAAACACAACAAAAACAATATGGTAAGAAAAAGCAATATAAAAGAGTACTGGGGACGAAGCCCTAAACCCCGGAAAACATATTTTTAAGATTATATAAAATGTCACAGATTATCGCAGATTTTTTAATAAGTAAAGTGTCTCCTAAAGCTATCGCTGTCTTGGCACACACGGTTAGCAGTCGAAACACATCCAGCAGACGGAGAATTTTTGCAAGTAGCAGTAAATAGGATTTTCTGAAATTACGAGCAAGAACTCGAATAGTGAAATAATAATAATAATAATAATAATGGACGCAAACACAAATTGCAAGTATTTGAAAACGACATGCTCCGAAGGCACTAGTAACCATGTAATCCATTTAACACACTGGAAGAACACAACCAAACCAACTGGCTGTAAGACGGGATCCATATAGCCTCTCCAGACTATACTAGTAAACATAATAAAATAAGGAGCAAACAACAACCTTTATGTAAACCAGTTCAGTTAATATAAGGAAGAGGACCAACAGTGATGAACCAAGGCTGGCGGCATAAAAACCGTAGAGAAGTTACCAACAAAAAATAAAATATCAGGCCGGGCAACTGGTACCACAATCAAGCAACCGCATTGCTGTTCTACGGTACACGACAAATATCGAATATTACGGCGGAAGGCTTCAATACTTCTAAATCAATACGCCGCATGCTTAAAGGCTACACACTAAGTTTGGTGGACTGTATGTTTTATTCCGAAACGGGGTGCTGGAGAAGGGTAGAACAGTTGAACCGATCGTGTGGAAACTTGATGTCAAGGAAAGGAACATCTTACATACAATAAAACTAGGTAAGGCTAAATGGATTGGATACATCTTGAGTAGGAACTGCCTTCTAAAACGTGTTATCGAAAGAGGGGAAAAAAATAGAAGGTAGAGAAAGACGAGGAAGAAGACGTAAGCAGCTACAAAATAACCTTAAGGAAACAAGAAGATACTTGAAATTGAAAGAGAAAGCACTAGATCGCACTTTCTGGAGAACACACTTTGGAAGAGGCTATGGACATATCGTAAGACAGAAAACATGATGGGGTGACGACGACACGACGATGATGATGATGATGATGATGACGACAACGACATTAGTTTTTACTTATTATTTTGGTTGTGATTTTCGTGTACCATAATATGTAGTAACTACAATGTATAAGTAATTAGACCTTAAGAATGAACCTCGAGTTCGAAACATGTCGGACACTAAGAAATTTAAATAAATAACTAATAAATATATATAAATAATAGACAAATGAAAATACAAAAAAAAAAACCTTAGTTGTACTGGACGTCTTTTATCTGATAGGTAACATAACGGTATGTGCAGGAACATAAAAACTGTTCAGAAAGCAATAAGATGCATGTTCGAAATCATGACCAATGTCGGGCTTTGGAATTAGCTGCACGGTTCCAAGCTCCATAACCAAAGACTCGGATACATTATTAACATAAGCGGCATGGCGAACTAGAAACTCGCATTATGTAATGGTTGGAAGAATACTCACAATGCGTATTTCAGTGTCTGTATAACCTACTGCAATTCACTAAAACTGCCGTGCAACCGACAACCGATATAAAAATTCGTGTTACTTACAAACATTAATTGAAATATAAATTTCATATGCCCATGTTTCTCATCACGTGGTACTAGAAAATGAGACAAATTACACACAGAAAAGCTTTACCGACTTCTGTTGTGAGCCTAAAACGTGACAACAGGATATTACCATACATTCTCTATAAACACGGAGACTACGCATGCAACACTCCCGCAGAACGCCAAAGCAAGCTGTGAAATCTTCACCGGTTCTCTCCTTAAACGCTACCTTATTACGAAAGAAGACGTAGACCCAGCTTTCCATATTTACCATACGTAACATGAAAGCGTAATTACCGGTATTTGTCCACCTGCTACAAAAAGACGCAAAGAAAAGCCACTTTCTAGCTATTTTGTTCAAAAATAATGAATTCTTTGTGAGTGAGTGACTATACAACCGACATATTCATTGTACCTGCTATTACCTAACTACGTTTGATCAATTTCCTAAGTCATACTTTCGAAGAAGAAATTACAGGACGATTACGAAAGAGATGCGAAAAAAATGGCCGTCGCCTGTCTCCTTATACGTGGGAAAGAAAATGAATAAAGGCTAAGTTTACCTCAAAAGTGATGTTGGCAGCACCGAACACGATAGCTTATATGCGTAATGAGTAATTTTGTTTACAGACGTGTCTAGTCTTTGCACGATCAATCTGCCCGCGGGAAACCTTGGGATACTGCGGAGGTAGGGTCTTGTAGAATACAAAACTATTACATTGTGAAACAAAACTACTAATACACACATTTCGTAGTTGCCTGTAGGTCCACCATATTTCTCTAACGCTGCGTCTCCCCTTACCCCTCACAGAATATATCCGTTTTCTGCAAGTTTTCATCTTCTTCCAACCCTATCACATGATACCAAAGAGCCAACTTCCAGAATCAAGGGTCCTCGCGAATGGTGGTTCTCAGCCACGGAGAAATTCCGCGCAATTTATGAAACATGATGGTTCACTGCAGTATTAACAACACCGGCCATCTGCCCCAATGTCGTCCACACCCTCTAATCCCGCTCCTTTAAGATACAGTGATACCTCGGCTAACGAAGATTTTTTTCGCTGTTTTTCGGACTCGGCTAACGAATATGGATTCGGCTAACGAATGTTTTAGTGGATGCGCGCGCTAACATAAAGAGGCAAACATGAACGGTCGGGCCATTCCAGGAGCTTATCTTTTCCGTCTGTGTGTTTCGGCTAACGAAGATTTCGGCTAACGAATGTGATTCCGGAACGAATTATCTTCGTTAGCCGAGGTATCACTGTATATTTCATTTTCATTCCCACATCTACGTCTAGGACTTTCGAGGGATATCCATCCTTGAAGATTCCCGACCAGAATCCTGTAGGTGTTTCCTCTTGCCAATGTGTGCTCCTCCTCCTCCTCCTTCAGTGGATGAAGCAGAGTACCAGTATATACGGCAAGGATTGCAAATCAGTCACCATACGCGAAGCTCGTACTTCTACATCTATCCACTCTGCTTCAAATAACGTCTGATGCCATAAATACAGTGTTTATATTACACGTTCTTCGCCACTCGTAAAGCTAGCGGATATGGCCATTAAGAACCCCCACCCCACCCCCCGTACTTGTACCCAGCACACATTCATTTTCTTCTGAGAGGTGGTAATAATATGGCCTGTTCACACTGATGCTCCACTGATACGTATGCACCTAGAACAATGACCTGTGATCCAATTTTTGTGGTCAGCAGGCGTGAAATTGGTCAAATCTGTGGAAGAATGACAGTTCGGCATGACGACGACTGCATGAAACAAAGGAAAGTATAAGGTTAGTGTGTGAAAGCTGGTCGCCGAGTCCTCAACGCGGAGGGCCGGCTTCGATAACACGTGAGTAGTCCTCGTGGGATTTGTGCTATACAAAGTGGCAAAGGCACAGGTTTTTCTCGAGTACTTCGGCTTCTCCCTGCTAGCGTGATTCCATCAACAATCCACACTCATACTTCATTCGCCTACCATCAAAGCTATATACAATTCGCAGCGGATAGCGTCGTTAAATAAAAGTTTCCCTCTCTGTCTCTATTCAAAGATGCAAATGATGTTGATGACTCTTCAAAATGGCTATCAACTGTTAATGTGTTACAGATCGATTAGTGTATTCGAGACAATCATGGAACTGCATCCCAAATAAGCATCACGAAGTGACAGATGCCGTACAGGAACGATTTAACGATACAACCCAAAATAATAGTCTGAAGAAACCAGAAAATATGACGTACGCTGGACTTAATGCGTTAAAAATAGTGTGATTATGCCCGAAATTATTAAATATCTAACCAGAACGTGGTTACATTTTCAAGACTACCAGCAGCATTGAGCCTTCAATTTGTACTTTAGTCAGCAACTATTTCAGGCTCATGCTTCGAAGGCTTCAACAAAACCTAGAAAACCCTTAAATAAGACAATCGGGCTGCTCAGTGAGATTTAAACCATGAACTACCCCAATTCGAAGAAGAAAGGCTCCCCTACTGTACTTACTGGCGCACAGTACGCACACAGAGCAACAATGTTCAACTTCGGAGCCACATTTCAATTGCTTGTACCCCTCTGAAGCATGAAGTTCACCTGCATCAAACAGGTTTAGTTTCTACCTACAGACAATATTTTACCTGAATTACAAATATAAATCGGTTGAATTGTTTATGGGAACAGCAGTCGTCTATACCGAGAATCATACGCAACCACTAATATACGGGTCATTCAAATGAAAACTGGGGAAAAAAATACGTAAGACATTGCAAAAATAAATTCAGTATAAAGACCTTAATCTTCAATGCTATATAAACACACACTGTTCCGTCTAACACAACGCTTAATCATTTCTTCAAAGCTGCATGTTGCGATCGAAATCGATCATCAAGAGGTGTTCTCCACAAATCTTCAAAAAAGAAAATAATAATAAAACTAAACTTTTTTTTAGATCTCCCAAATATTACAAAATATGTATTACAATAAAACTGTAGTGCAGAGGGCAAAAATATTTCAAGCGAAAAAAAATGAAAACTCTGAACCACGGAACACTAACATTGCATTATATAAAAAATGTCTGAAAAAGCAACATAATACCATATTGTTGCAGGAACTAACTAGTGAAGACTCAGACCACTAAAATATAATAATACAAACGACCAACTAGATGCAACAATGACAGTTTATTAATAACTTCAATCAGCTCGACATGTTTCGGGCGAAGCTATCGCCCGAAACATGTCGAGCTGATTGAAGTTATTAATGAAATGTCATTGTTGCATCTAGTTGGTCGTTTATATTATTGTATCAACGATGCACGGTCACACCGACATCAAATTCACTAAAATACAAAAACCTCGCAGTACAGCTAGCAAGACTCATCTGCGCAACGCATCGAAAACTATGACGAGAAGTGGCCAGCTAATTACTTGATCCAACATATGGACTTTCATCTGTACAGAATTTCTCACTTTTTTAGTTTGTAACTTTATTTTTAGGAAGTATCATCCTCGGAAATCTAAGAAACACTACACTGACACAACCATCTACCTACATGAGATGCTATGAAAACTACAATTTTATTGTAACAAATATTTTGTAATATTTGAGAAATCTCACAAATAACAACAACAGTTTTTTTTTATCCTGTGGCGCTGCGGCCCAACGCGGGCCATGGCCTCCTCATTTTTGAGGTTTCTACATCACAACCAACGACGCGTTACAGTTGGTAGAACTCTTCTGGACGCGTGATCAGTACGTCGCAGAGACCTCTACCTGACAACACACAACACTCACAACAGACATCCATCCATGCCCCCTGTGGGATTCGAACCCACAATCTTAGCAGGCGAGCGGCCGTTGACCTATGCCTTAGACCGCGCGGCTACTGGGGCCGGCAAATAACAGTAGTCTACTTTTTTTTTTTTTTTTATTTTTGAAAATAACGCGATGATGACGATCGGTTTAGATCGAAACAGGTAGGGCTGAAGTATATAGTGAAGTGTTGTGTTGGACGGAACAGTCATGGGGATGGATACTATTAAACTAACCCCGTGTAGTCCCCACCACGTTCTACACACCTCCTACAACGTTCCAAGCACAAATTGCTCGGGAGAAGAGAAGTCTTGTGGTTGCTGTGCCAGCCAGTTTTGCACCGCCTCCTTTTACCTCCTCATCCGAATTTAAGTGACGTCCACGCAGAGGGTCTATTAGGGACTAAAAGAAATTAAAATCGCTGGGTGCCAAATACGATGAATATGACGGATGGGATAACACCTCCACTTTTAAATCCTGAATTTACTTCATGGTATGACGGGCTGTATGCGGTCAGGCGTTGTCAAGCTGCAGACGCAAATCCAAAAGACAACAAACCACGGCGTTTTCTTCGAAATTGCTGCCCTAAGCTAATTCCAGAGCATATCACTGTGCCTTTCACTGTTCATTGTTTGTCTCTGCTCCAATCAACGTTCCAGAATCAAGTTACGAACGGTCCTGTCATATTACGAATTGTATACAATTTTTCCCGTTTTCATTTCACGATCTTCGTACAATGTATCGGCACAGTGCACATTTTAACGTTCTAGAACGCAGTACATCCTACAGCTGCCACCGAACTTTAATGGGTTAACACTGCCGGCTGTACGTCAGACGTAAAGTTGTCCCTGTCCACACCACGAGGGCATATAGCAGGAGTACAGGCAGAACTCTTACTCCTCACCCAATACTGTGCGGGTGATAAAATCGAGAAGAATGAGATGGGGTGGGCATGTGGCGCGTATGGGTGAGGAGAGGGGGTGTATAGGGTCTTGGTGGGGAAACCGGAGGGAAGGAGACCACTGGGGAGACCTAGGAGTAGATGGGTTGATAATATTAGGATGGATCTCCAGGAGGTGGGATGTGGGTATATGGACTGGAATGGGCTGGCCCAGGATAGAGACAGATGGCGGACGTTTTAGAGTGTCGTAATGAACCTTCGGGTTCCATGAAATGCGGGGAATTTCTTGACTAGCTGCAAACCAGTTAGCTTCTCAAGAAGGACTCTGCACCATGGAGTAAGTAAGTAAGAGGCAGAACTCTAATCATTCTTAATCTCGGCATTACGCGAAGGTAAACGGCCAAACTTCGCGCCTGGGCCTTTTAACCCCTGGTCAGGCCGTACGCGGGTTATGCAATTCCTGCAGTCTCACAACGTGTTTCCAGTTCGTCAATATCCTTGGCCCAAGCAGGAGGAGATAAAGATGCGAGGAGGAAATGCAGGCCTATCAAATGTAGACTGTAATAGGACAGACAAGAGCACTTCTGATTAGAAAACGCGTATACGCGCGTTTTCTAATCAGAAGTTGCTGTCTTCGTGCGTCATCGTTTCATGAACACCAATAGACCGCATTTGATACATAGATGTGCTATCCTGCTAGACGGCTTATGAAATATACAGTTCTCTCGTGCTTCTGGCGCTGTGTCAACTGATGAGGTTGCATAAAGCTGAACGGGGAATGACAAAGGTAGATTAACCCTCATAAGGTTCGTCATCCCCGTTGTGTTTATAATTAAGCTAGACTGGATTGTATGTACTTGTCTAACACAACTATATATTTGTGTTAGACAAGTACATCTAGTAGATTAACCCTCTTAGTACAGACGACACCATGACAGCGTATAGGAGGCTCGGAGGTAAATCTTCAGACGCCCCTAACTGTGGTACTGGACACAAGCGGATTGTCATTGTCACGCGTCAATCAATGGACCCAATGAACACATCGAACTTTCATACCAGTATGGACGTGGCTCGCTCGCTTGCTTGCTTGCTTGTTTGTTTGTTTGCTTGCTTGCTTACTCCATGGAGCAAGAGGAGTCCTTGACAGGATAACTGGTTTTCAGAAAGTTAAGAAATTCTCCGCATTTTATGGAACCCGAAGGTTCATTACCGCGTTTACAAGAGCCCGCCATCTGTCCCTATCCTGAGCCAGATCAATCCAGTCCATTCCCCCCATTCCATTTGCTGAAGATCCGTTCTTTATTATCCTCCTATCTACTCCTGGGTCTTCCAAGTGATTTTGCCCCTCTGGTTTCCCCACTAAAACCCTGTACTCACCTCTTCTGCTCCCCATACACACTACATGCTCCTTCCATTTCATTCTTCTCGATCTCATCACCCGAATAATATTTGGTGAGCAGTACAGATCATTACGCTGCTCCTCGTGTAGTTTTCTCCACTCCCCTGTTACCCCGTTCCTCTTAGGCCTAAATATTCCTCTCTGCACCCTACTGTCAAACACCCTCAGCCTACGTCCCTCCCTCAATGTGAGCGGCCGAGTTTCACACCCATACAAAATAACAGGCAAAATTATAATTTTGTACATCTTATGGACATGGCTACGAAAACAAAAATTACCGCTCTGGTCGGAAATCGAACGCTGGTCCGACATATGCCAAAACGACTGAGAACAGTAAGATGGGAAAAACGTGTGAGGACACCTTCTGGCCATGCCATCAGAATCTGCTGCGGTGTGGAACAGGGAAACTGTCGAGTGGGTAAGAAGGTTTAGACCATTAGACTGCGACATTCAATAAAAGCAACTAAACCAGGAATATCGGTAATGAAATTCATTTTGGGTGCTTACAATCACATTTCATGTCTTAACATAGTTTCCGTTTGCAATAACAACACAAAACTTATCAACAAAATCCATATTTTCCACACCTGTCGATGCTCAAACGAAGGAGGAAGTAACTAGCGCGGTGTAGCGAATTTAGCGTATTAAATAGCCAGACACATTGACTAATACATCCGTTAGGCAGAAATTAAAAAATTACAATATATTAAACCTATCATAATACAGTCACATTATTCTGGCAGACATTTTACAAAGAAAGATGTCGTAAAATTTGCTGACAATGGCTTTTTACGACTTACTAAAAACGAAATGTTTTGCAATATAAATGAAAGTTATTATTCCACACCAGTGACACGACAGTATACAATCTTCTGCCTGAAACAAAATAATAAAAACATACTTACAGGACAGCGCAAAAGTCACTTGATACTAACTAGCCACTGCAGTTAAACATCGAATGTCAAGCGACTTTTGCGCTACTATGTGTATCTTTACCGAAAATACAATATTGAGATATAAGTCGCAGTGCCAAAAGCATCAATGTGCGAAAATGCTATTTATCATTAAGCAGCAACCCCTTGCCCAACCCGGTCTTGTCCAAAGTCATTTTGACTATAAGAAGTTAAAAAATAATTAAATATATGAAAAAGGTGCCGAACGCTGAAAATATTTAAATACACGCCGATAGGTAATATGACTCCGTTGCGTTTATCACATTTATCATAAGTTTTCACGATAAGCAGCTACAAATTTATACACTGTATAAATGTGTAATGTCCAAAAAGTATGCATTTTAAGCGATAGTCGGGGGGGGGGGGGGGCCCACATC
>Ga0136643_10010407_pt1 | contig 13746 bp, 10 predicted proteins | sample TergutLab28metaG_FD_96883 | JGI IMG/M metagenome (GOLD analysis project Ga0136643, IMG submission 96883) | Labiotermes labralis P1 segment gut microbial communities from Petit-Saut dam, French Guiana - Lab288 P1 (version 3) (version 3) | ecosystem: Host-associated > Arthropoda: Insects >...
AGATGCAACAGTTAGATGTTTATTATCAATACTTTCTCAACATGTTTCGGGCATCATTATGCCCATCTTCAGGAGACCAAGACGTGTGTTACTGCACGTGGTGTGCTGCGCTGGTTCTGCTGGGTGTGGTTGGTAGCGGTTGTGGGGCACTGCGTTGTAGGGTGCGAGCACTGTGAAGGTTACTGTCGAACAGTAACCTTCACAGTGCTTGCACCCCACATCGCAGCGCCCCACAACCGCTACCTTCACAGTGCTCGCACCCTGCAACGCAGCACCCCACAACCGCTACCAACCACACCCCGCAGAACCAGTGCAGCACACCACGTGCAGTAACACACGTCTTGGTCTCCTGAAGATGGGCATAATGATGCCCGAAACATGTTGAGAAAGTGTTGATAATAATCTAACTGTTGCATCTTGTTGGTTTTTTCTCTCTCACTTCACAATTTGCTCACGATGCATGGTCACAGAAACCTAAATCTGTATTTTTGTTGCTGTGTCTCTTGTATAGGTGAAGGAGTCTCATTTTGAGTCACTGAAGACAATGAGAGTAGTGTGGCAACAGTATTAAAAGGAGGACTTTCAGAAACTTTTTTTCTGGTAGCATTTGTAGATATGGCTGGGATGTGTGCATTCATGTATGTTTGCTTTATAATTGTACACCTGCCTTCTTTTGGTTGTGAAACATCATGCCAAATATTAAACCATTCAGGAGTGCAGGAATGCATTTTGTGTGCATGCCATCCAAAATATACCTGGTGATGTACATGTATATCACTTTGGCCCCTTGCAAACTTCCAAATGCTGTGCCCATGTTGTGATTTTCGAACTTCAAGGCCAAGTAATATACCGGTGCGTTACGCCAGTAAAGTACATATTTTATGCCTTAAGCCGTACTGATACATATTTCACATTCATCAGTAGCGTTGAACTTGGTTATAACATCGGTTTATGTGACATCATGTCTATAACGTCAGATAATCTGTGGTACCAATTCATTCCTCACCATTAACCATAACATTCCACTATTCAGTTAGGATGACACCTGTTTATAGTGACACAAAAATTTCAGTCCCTCTCATGATGTTATAACAAAGTTTAAATGTGTGTGTGTGTATGTATGTGTATATATATATATATATATATATATATATATATACACACACACATATACACACACACTATTATTAGATGTCTTTAAAACATGGTATTAGAGTACACTTTTTTAGGCATATCACAAAATTGTGGAGAGTGACTATTAGATTTGTCATTTCTGTCTGTCCGTCCTTCTTTTTGGAGCATCTTGGCTCCCACCAAATAGATTTTCATGATATTTGAATATTTTTTTAAAATCTATCAAGGTAATTGAAGTTTCATTAAAATCTTATATGAATAATGGGTACTTTACTTGAAAACCAATAAACAGTTTAGATCATGTCTCGTTAAATTCTTTTTAGAATGAGAGATGTTTCAGACCAAAGTAATAGAGAAAATAAACACAGATTTTGTGTTCAAAAACTTTTTTTCCGACAACCATGCCGTTAATGAGATAACATGGAAAAATGTTGTAGAGCCAGACAGGCCATAGCTGACAATATGGCACATGTGCATTGCATGCTGGGTACCTAAGGCTACATACACACACTCCGAATATGTAATACTTATTGCTTTTCCACTGCAAACAGTGGTTGCATGAATGCACCTCAATGTTATGTTATTTGTAGGTTGCCTGTCTTGTTTCTTATTTTATTCTTCTCTTCCACTTCCCAAAATTGTAAATTACAGTATGCAACTACCAGTGTTTCGTTTTTATTCTGAATGTGCCACTTATCATCCTTTACAACAGTTGGTAGATATTAGTGAAATTTTAAGGAGATTCTATTCGAACTCTAATAAATTTTTATCTGATGGTGGAGAGTTCTGGTTTTAACTTTTGTTTTTTGCTTTTAGTGGGTTACCAACATACTTGAACACAAATCAGAAACAGAGAGAGTTATTTTTGAGGATTCCGATCCTGAGATTGGTTTCACATTGCTGCCAGATTTAAAATGGGACAGAAAACAAGTTGAAGATCTGTATCTTCTAGCCATTGTTCGTCAGAGTGGAATCAAGTCTCTTCGTGATCTGAACAGCTGTCACTTGCCACTTCTAAAAAATATTAGGGATAAAGGAATAGTAAGTGTATTTGTATTCATTTTGCTGGCTAGGTTATCTTTTTTCATTCACTGTGTGGATTGATATCCTTTGTTTTTGTTTTTTTTTTTCCAGAATGTCATTAAGGAGACATACAACATTCCATCTTCTCAGTTACGGATTTTTATCCACTATCAGCCTTCATTTTTTCACTTGCACGTACATTTCACGTATCTGAATTTTGAAGCACCAGGTATAGTATCAAGTAAACAAATTGTGTGGGGTGTGTGTGTGTGCCAGGAGCCCACGTTATCCAAGTTTACTGGTGACTGAAATAGGCTCCACTTAAAGTGAAACCCCTAACAAAGCTAAAGATCATTTTGGGCTTTGTAACTGTTAGCTTTCGTTACCATTCAGTGTGTTATGTTATTAATGATAATCTTTTGTTTCAGGTATTTATGCAGAAAAATCACATATTCTGTCAGGTGTTATAAATAATATTGAATTAATGCCTGATTATTACCAGAAAGTAACACTTCCATTTGTTGTGAAAGAAACAGAGAATCTTTTTGTTGAGTATGAAAAGAGAGGGATAGTGAGAAAGCACTGAAGAAATTTCTGCTGATATTTGTCATAATGATACGTTCAGTTATTGTGGAGATGAGACCACGTCTGCAAGTTTGCAATGTTTTTATCATTACTGATGAATACCTCAAGCAAGATGAATATGTCAGAATTAATATTAAAACTTCAGTGGTGGAAGTAACATGGCAGTCTGGAACATGTGAAATAGTTCAGGTGATAAATCTACATGACTACAAATTGAGACCCCTCAGTCTGTCAGCACTGCGAGTTCTGAAGAAATCCATCTCTTTTCGTATACAAACTGAACCTGTAGTCAGTGTTGTGGGATCATTTGCTAGTGAAGTTTTGCCAATTAAACAGAGTTCAGAAATGATTGAAAGTGCTACTGTAAAATTGTTAGCTCCATGCATTCGTACTGACAGACCATGTAAGTTGGCATGTAAATGTTGTGGAAAGGTTATGTCAAAACACGATACGTTGTTTACAAGAGTGCTGCCTCTGCCATCTTCAGCATCGTGGGAAATTAGTGACTGGTTTTGCCATCAACATACAGATTCCTCCTGCATGCAACACTCAGTCCTTGCCCCAAAGGAAACTGACTGTTTATATGGCATGTGCTACATATTAGTAAATGCATCAGTAATGAATGTTAGAAGTAAACAAGTTGTTAGGTGCAACAGATGTTTGGCTTGGTTAGGCACACGTATAAATTTGACAGCATTGAAATTATGGAATTGCACAATGTCATATGAAGGGAACAATAATTCAACAGCTCTAGAAGACTTCATATGCACAGTTAAGCAAGCATTTAATAGATCCTGTGTTATGAATTGTCGACTTTTACTGGAAACAAAATTATCAGAAGAACACTCACATTATCTTCTGCTGTGGGTCATGGATAAAAGTCTTGACCTTCTGGTGAGTGCGGATGAAGATATTTCACGCATGGAAGAGAATGCTGGAAAAGTAGTACTGGAATGTAAACTAAGAGTAAAGAGAACTATGAAGCTATTATACATGTATCATAAAGATTGTGACAGTATGGTCAAAACCTGGAAAGATGACTTTAATGTTGAATGTATTGAAGTTGCAAAACCAATGTTCACTGAAGGACTTGCGTACCTTTTGAGAGGAACAGAGTTCATACCTGGTCCATATAAACTAACAGACAGTTTCCTTGTTACATATTTAGGATTATGACATGAAAGTTATAAAACTATGACTCAAGTCTAGTGACCAGTGTTGTATTGTATTAACTGTTACTATAGGTCTTGTAAATGATGGTAGCATGTGCTGCTGCTTGTTTGATGCTGTGTCATTTTCTTTAGTAAAAAAAAAAACAGGAAGTTTTGCTTTAGGTAAATGCATAGTATTTATACTTATGATAAATGCATGAAGTCTTAAAATTTTGCTGCAGCTCCAACAGTTATGCAGGAAATTTTGAAGGCCCTCCTCCTCCTTTTTTTCCCCCTCTGCAGGTTATATTCTGTATGCATTTTAATGAGGAATGTACAATTTTCATCTTCGGAAGTTGTTTTCAGTGGGTGTCACAAGAAAATTTACTAATCAAATATCTGTTGAAATTTTGCTGCAAAATTTGACAGTTTCAATCCCTACCTAGTTTGCGACAATACCAAGCCTTCGCTTGATCCACTGTTACGTCCACACTTTGAATGACTCTTTCACTGAATATGCACACAGTGTAACTTTTCACAAAAAATCAAGTTTGTAGTACTAACTGGAGCTTAGTTACTGCCATTCATTGCTACTACTTGGTTCTGCTTTTTGCTGTTAACCAAGATAAGTGTTCCTGCATAACATGTGCAGACACATTCAGCCATAATCACGTCCTGTTTTGTGCATAGCTATGACATTCTTCACATGAATATCTTTGATTTGTAGATGGATCATTACTTAATACAAGTACAGGAGAATTATGTGCTCATATTGATGTAGTTGACATTTCTTTTTTCTGAAATATGGTTGCTGGTTGTTTGTTCTGTGATGAAAAAGATTGAAAAGTAAAGGCAAACAATGCACTAGTAGCTATGTAACTTTAATTACTGACACAGTTTGCCAGTATGTAAAAACCATGTACTGGTGTATGTAGCAGCTGAAAAATGTTGTGGATTCTGTTGTAATATGGGTCTTAAACACTGTAAAGTATGTACTCTTGGTTATAGGGCAAAGGTCACCAACTGCATTCTGGAAAGTCCTAAGAAACACGAGTTTTAATTTTTTTTTTCACAATTATACTTTTTATATGTGAATGAATATACAAAACAAAAATAATGTATAAAAGCAAAAGACTTGTATAACACCTTTTAGCATTAAAAATCAATGGGCTACTAAAAATAGAGTTTGATTACTATTGAATGCCATGTGCTAAAAATTATCGAACTTTTGCACAATACCACTGGTTTGTAAAAGAATGGATACAGCATACATGCACAAATTTCTTCTATGCACAAAGCCTCACGTTTGTTTTCAGAACTGATTTCTATGGTCGATGGCATTTTAATTTACCCTAACCAACTTTTGTATTTAACCATTTCATATTGTTGCATCTGATACCCTGTATTTGTTAATGGTTTCCTGACTGAGTTAGTTGTGATGATACATCTAGTTAAATGTGATAAAACTGATGCAGATGCTGTGTGTGAAGACATGATAATACTTATTCCTTACAAATTGGGATGCATCACTTATATGTACTAATGTAGGGTTTTCCTTTTCTAGGTTTCTCACAAGTTGATTAGACAAAAGTAAAGGGGATATAAATTAAATTGCTTGCAGTTGAATATTCTATGTATCACAGTCTCTGAAATTGCGGTTTTGAGATCAGAAGATAAAATATTTTGATGTGAATTATAGTAAATGTGAAGTTTGACCTGAATTAGTACAGTTTTGATTTGTAATTTGGACATCATTTCTGAACTTCCTATCTGTATGACTTTATTTACAATGATTAAATATGTTTTAGTAAGGGGATTATGATTTAATATCGATTAATGTTTAGAGATCCTAATGAAACAATCTATAAAACATGTTGCGGAGGAACTGGATGTCTCCCCTCATTTGCAGGTGGTAGCGGCTGCGACCCAGCTTAGCTGCCGATGTCGGTCGTAGATGTGTTGACAAGAGATGGCAACACCATACTTTTTTGACTTGGATCAGGTGTCGGACAACGTACAGTCCTTTGTGACTTGTAACTGCAACAGGATGTTATACAAGATCCATGCCTAGTTAGTAATCCGTGGTCCAAAGCAACATGGCTTCCTCAAGAAAGAAGCAAGATGACAAACACCTAAAGATATTACGGGAATTAGTGTCGTTACCGTCAAATAAACAATGCTTTGATTGTCACCAGAGGGGCCCAACATATATTAATATGACTATAGGTTCGTTTGTCTGTACCTCATGTTCCGGTATGCTGTAAGTATAATTGAAAGACATCTGTGACTTTCTTGTGCTTGTTTTGAAGGGCTTAATGCGAGACAAGAATCAAAATTATATACCTGGAACGTTTAATTACTAATCCTGTAACGCAGAGTAGTTATATGTACGTTTTGATTTGTTATATTCGTGTGTGGTTCTAATGCATCATTTGACAACACACAATTATAAACATTGCCTCTGCACAAAGTACTGGACAGTTGACATGAATGGATGAATTGAAGTCGTATTTATTCAATTTTGTAACGAGCGAATTGCTAATGCATCTGAGTTGCAGTGATTTCTTTGTCTCGAGGGTGTTTCTTTATCGTAATATAAAAGATATACAAGAAGAAAACACAACTTGTTTGGAATTTTGCGACCATGTTCATGAATGAAAGTTACAAGTGCAATTACGTTGGGTGTTTTGCTACCTGTGTATGCGGAAATAAATCTCAGAATTAGTGACAATTTAGACAGCTAATGTAGTTTGCCATAATCGTGCTGGGATTACTGATTGTAAATAAAATCAGAATTCATAAATAAAATACAACTTCTTTACATTCCATGGATTCTACATAGGACTAAACCAAGAATGAAAAACTGTCATGGTCTAACACAGTACTTGATTGAAGTACACATGTAAATATGTAGTTAATATCTATTTACACTCAGACAATACGGTAATTATTTGACAGTACCACCACTGTTCTTATATTATATTGTAATAACTGAGAACTTCTAATGAGGAAAATTCTTGCATACAGTAGGAATGACACAGTAGATAATCTTCCGATTTTGTGTTAAATAATTTGACATAATGACTTAAACTTTTTGATTGCTGGTGGCAGATTGTTGAATAACTTGGCTCAAATAAGATCAACTCCTTCTTGTTATTTACTGACTTTTTGGCATGTAACGATTGTATCTATGCCTTGTTTTTGTATTGTGCATATCTGAATTATTGATTTTTCCATGTGGTCAGAAACATTACTGAGAGTAAATATTTATGGCAAGTGGAGAGGAATTAAACTTCTTGAATATTTCATTACCAGACTTTTTTCTTCTGGTGTGTACCATGATCATGCTTCTTTTTGCCTTTTGGATATACAATACATAGGAAGGTTAATGGGTGATGAGAGGTATGTATATTATTACAAATGGATGTTGTAATCAGTGAGCACAAAATATATTCTGGAAAAATGAGGCAACATGCTATGGCTGAAAATGATTAGCCATCATCATGCTTAATCATAAGACTACAAAAGGGGGATATATTTTACAACTGTATTTCAGGTGGGAAAGGTATAAAATGTCTGGAATGTATAATTTGAAGTTTATAAAATGTTAAATAATTAATGGAATAGTATGAGGTAGATGGTATGATATAAAATTCTTGGAAATGACGTATATATATTACAGTTGGATCACTGAAGTGTAGAAAAAGTGCATATAAATTAGGACTAGCTTGAGTTCTTTAATCTTGTTTTATGGTGTTTTTTTTCTGATACTTATTTGGAATATGCTTATATGGTTGTTTAAACTTCTATGATATTAAATTAGATCTTTAGATCTTGGTATAATATAATACATCACTTTTACAAACCCTAGTACATATATTAATTGCTTCACACTTGAATGATTTGTAGGTGATATATACATGTTACTTCCAAGAATTTTATATCTAATTCCCTATAGCACATTGTTGTAGTTAATATTTTTTAACATTTTTTAATCTTCAGATTATATATTTCAGGCATTCTATATTTTTCACACTTTATGTATATTTTAGCTTGTAAAGGATGAGATCTCAAAACCAAAATACAGTTGTAAAATATACCCCCTTTTAAATTCTTGTGATTAGGCCTGTAGTGGCTAATAATTTCTAGCTGAAACATGGTGCCTTATTTTTCCTGAACATAATGTTGTGTCCAGTGATTGCAGCATTAATTTGTATTTAATAATGATAAGGGGATGTGCTACCTTAAAGTATAAATTATTGTTGGTTGGGTTGTGTGTCGGATATCCATAGGTAGCTTGTGAAACCAATGTGGCTTTTTCCATTTCTCCCCTCTAATGCCTATTCTGTGAAGTCCTCCATTTGCCCAAGTCTTTCTCACCATGCATTGTGGTTAGGTAGAACATGTACTATATATTGACCTAAGCATAGGGTGAAAGTCACCTTTGACATGGCATTTTCAGTCATTGTCAGGTTAAGATTATATAACGAGATGTGAGGTTCTCACAACAATGGGACATGATGCCGTGCCATTAACTTCTGTGCTATGAAGACAGAAGCAGCAACTTCCCGCAAAATGTGACTACCTATCTACCAGACTATGTGCTGTCACATCCCTAAAAGACAAAACATTTTGAGGTTTATGTTGGTTTGGTATACTTTGTTGTACACATTCTTTTCGTTACCATTATCGTGGCTTGTATGTATGATAACTCTCTTGGTATTGGATGGATATGTCAGTAGTTTGTGCTCATGGTAATAATGAAGCAATGCTTGATGTTTGTGTTTTGGTCATATGGTGTGACTAGATGACAAGCCATTGTTGGATATTTTGTTGCTGTAATTAGTTTTCCTTGCACGATTATTGTGGATTGGTTTCTGAAGGTGTGTGGCAGTGTCTGCTCTCATCGTGGATTTATGTAATAGACTACACAGTGTAAATATCCTTCCCTTCTACCTATGACTGAGCCAGAATGAGGTTCCAGAACAATAATTTTTATGGAGACAGTGGGCAGTGTCTTAAAGAAGATCATATTATTTGATATGAAGGAATAAACAGTGACAGTTCTGGGGAATTGCAAATGACAGTGCTTGGTTCTGTTTTAAATTTCAAGTTGACAGGTGTATGGTTAGTGTGACATATGTATGAAATATTTGGTAATTCCAATGATCTGTTGTTAATTGCGGTAATGTTCCTGTACTTACCTGTTCAGAGTTAACAGACATATGGAGTCCTTCTGCTGGCACCTGTGTACAGTTTATATGTATATTGAGAGGTCTGAAACTCATTAGAGTTCTGTTTCTTTTTTTTTAAGGCGTGGCTTAACACCACCACACAGAGTGAAATCTATATCCATGGCAAGTTTCAGTCCTGAAGAAGTTGAATTGATAAAATCTCGAGGAAATGAAGTAAGCGACTCTTGTTTTATCATTTCATAGGAATGTGTCATGTGAATATGTTGAATCCTAATGCTTTAGTAAGAAGTTGATAAATATTGGTAAGATTGTGAAACTAACATTTTGGAGGTTGGAGTGAGATCTGTAAATATAAATTGTTTGTGTGTTGATGTTTGTGTTTAATTGCCTTGAAACAACATTTCATATCTCTGTTATAACACTGCTACACTTTGGACTTCAGCTTGCAAGAGAGTGGTAGCAAGTACTTGTGCTTGGCATCTCATTTTGGACTTACACAAGCAACTAAAAGGGTTAGTGTGGTTGGTATAGTGCCTAGGCCATGAGCTTGAAAGTCCAGGGTTTGTATGCAGCCAGAGATGTGAAATTTTTCTCTTCTCCAAAATGTCCATTCTGCCTATGGGGCCCTTCTGTTCAGTGACTACCTGGCTTCATTTCTGGGGGTGAAGTGCTTGGGGTATGAAGTAGACCACTCATCTCTTTTTAGTGCCAAGGTTAAGAATAAGTGGAACAGTATGTCAGCTCCACCTGTATGCATTTATGCTGTGGATGGGACAACTTTATCTTTTACGTAACAACTGCATTATGTGAAATAAACAATATGCAGGGCAGCCATGGAGAACTGCACCACATTATAAACATTCGTGTAAATACATTCTAAGTCCAGCCTACAGTTTTGTTATAAATTCAGGGTATAAGCTTTGTGTGTGTGTGTGTGTGTGTGTGTGTGTGTGTGTGTGTGTTGTGTGTGTGTGTGTGTGTGTTTATGTGGTGGTGGAGTAGAGGTATAGCTCCCACCCCGTGAACCTTTGCACTGGATGGAGACCAGTGGTCGGCTTCATGGCCTGACCACTACTGCCAAGGAAAGAGCCTTGGTACCAGTTGACTGGGTGGACTTCAGAGCCAGTCTGGACATTCTAGAGAACCGAAATTTTTCTTGCCCCTGCCAGGATTTAAACCCTGGATGTTCTATCCCATGGCCTATTCACCATGCTGTCTATGCTGCCCTGGCTCCCTAACTTCAGAGAGTTGTAGCAGTTTCAGTGAGTCTACCCCACCATAATTATCGCCTCCACCACCACCACCACCATTACCAGTATCATTGTCATCATTACTCAAGCCAAGTATATTTCATATACTGCTGAAGAGGGTAAAAAACTATTTAACACAGAAGTTATAAGGCTTCTTCAAAAGGTGTTGCTCTGTCGATAGTGTTGTTATACTGTATACTAACATCCTCTGAATACTGTCAATATAGCTATTTAAATGGTTTTTTTTTTTTTTTTAAATTTCTATTGGAGTGTGTAATAGTATGTTTCTAATAATTCAGTATTGCAGACAAATCTGGTTGGGGTTGTATGATGCCAATCATGTACGCGACACTAAAGATGAGCAGCAAATAAAAGATTTTATGGTAGCAAAATATGAGAAGAAAAGGTAAGTGTTTCTTGATCACTTCATAGGTTGTATAAGGACATGTGTTACTTGTGTAGGTTACATAGCATTGAATAGTAGAATGTTACTGTGATTAGTGGGTTTGCATGGTGGGACTGAGAATTTCCACCCAAATCCACAGGTACTTTAACAGTTTCCAGGCCAGTATTTGAATCTGATACTTCCTAAATGTCTAAGTGAAGGTACAATTTTCATTCTTGATTTTTTTTTTTGAACACTTGTTGTACAAGAGTTGTTATGCCAGATGCACTGGACACAAGACTTTATGACTGATGAACAGTTTTAAGTATATGAAAGCAGGTGAAGACTTTGAGGAAGAAATAGGAAAATTAGAAATATCGTATATTTGGCAGAGACAATCAGAAGTCAGTGGAAACAGAATTTGTAGAACAGTTATGGATAGGTGTTATGATATCGAAAAGCAAAATTTATTGGCGGGTATCAGCATGAAGAATTCTGTGCTATAGTAGTGAATTGAGACATCAGAGGGGTATAGAGGAATATCTTGAGGTCTGTGCAAGGAACAAGAGAAGTGAAATAATCTTAGTGAAAATACGGATGTAGAAAATGTAGGGGATACGGAGAAGATCTGAGGAGGAAAGATGTGTATTGTGTTTAGTAGATAAGGATGTTAAATGTATAGTAGTATTAAAATGTTTAGAAATAAAAGGTGGGGAGGTGAACTTGTATGCCATAAATGGGTGAATAAGCAAAAATATTGACAAATACCTGTTTAAAACTAGGTGTAACTGGAAAAGGAAAATCATTATCCCAGTACCTATATATGAGTTAGAAGAGAGTATAATAGGAAACCTAGAATACTGTGATTAGAAGGGAAATGTTTGTGCAAGTAGTGTATCATCATCATCATCATCGCTGTTGTCGTCATCATCATCATCTCCTTTATGCAGGGTATTTATACTTATATTCCTGAGACAAACTATGTCCCTAGGGAATACAGTGTTGCAGCTATTCTGTTGTTACTATTCATGGTGCTTATATCGGTAGTTTCAGTGTTGAATCTATTGTATTTTTACATTAGTACTTTCTGAAGTAGGTGTGCAGTGTCCAAAATGGCTTTATCATCATCATCATCATCATCATCATAATAATAATAATAATAATAATAATTATTATTATTATTATTATTATTATTATTATTATTATTATTATTAAGGCAATGTGGTTGGGGAAGAATGAGACAGTAAAATAGTGTGAGTGTTTGCAAATGTATGTGAAGAAAAAATTAGAGCACTGAACACCTGGTGTTATACAGGCTTAGGTACATGTAAATCTGACCTGTGTCTCAATAAATTATCATTATCATGGTCATAAGAGGAATATTTCAAAATGTAACATTCTTGCAACATTTGATGTGCTTTGGTTTCTGTGGTATTGTCATGTCAGCAGTTGGTAGATGGAGGAGGTGCCCTCCAGAATTGGAGGATACCTTTGAATATACTGAATAAGGAGTCTTGGACAACTAATGTGTGTCTGGCCTGGGGGTTAGATATAGGACTAACAATTCTTGACTGTAAGAAAAGTTATGTGACACAAAACTTATAACAGAACCTCAGAATTGGTTACATCTTTTGCAACAGTGGCATTTAAAAAGCAGTGAATCAGAAGTTGAAATGTGAGGAGTTCAGGATAAACAGTTGACGTGTCTGTTTAGAGACTTTAGTTAGCAGTGATATTTCTTTTTTAGTGACTTCTAGGAAGTCTGGGGCACGGGTTTATTTTTCAGTACACAGGAACTCTGTGCAAAACAAATGGGACTACCTTGGCATGTTGTAGAAAGTCACACCTCCCGAGTACCAGCAGCGTAAGAGTTAAGTGACTCCATATCCATCTGATATAATCCCAGCATTACAGTAACCTCAAGTGAGTCATTGTCATTTTGCTGTAATGTAGCTCATTTTACAGAAAATTTTTACAAGGTGTAAGTATAGCCTAAATGTAATTAAAACTGCAAAGTTTATATTAAACACTTTTTGTGAGACCAAAATTTAATAAGGCTGACAATTTTTAATTGCAGAAAACTAATATCAAATTACACCAGAAGAACATGTAATGACTTCAGAGTTAAAAAGGCACTTACTTTTCCCTTATTCATTTATTTTGCACAAAAAAAAGGCATTAAAGGAAAGTCAGTGTTCCATTCCTTCCTATCCACAGGTGGCTGAAAAATGTACTTTTCAATTTCCATGGCTTGAGTGCACTGATGGTCAGGAAAACTTTCAAGTCTCTTCAGTCAAGTTGTGAAATTCATGTCACTGGTTCAAAATTTGTTCCCTTGTCAAATCATAAGTCCAAGTGATTGTGAGTAAAGACAGAAGCAAACAAATGGTCATGATTAGTTACAAATGTAAAAGGGAGAAATGCATTGTGATGAACTGTTGAAAGAAGTGGGCTGTAGGATTGCTTTGCTTTCTGTAGTCCTGTATTCAAAACTAGGCATTGCATACCACCACTTACATATAGTAATGCTATTGTATTAGCTCATACTAATACACAAGTAGAAATGTTCTCCCTTGTAGTTGATTATTTTGCTATATCAGCGGTAATTCATGTTATTTGACACAGAAACTAGAGTTTACTTCCCCCATTCGCTTTTCTGTTCGTATGTGGAGTGTAGTTCTAAGTATCATGAATCTGTAGAATTTCTTCTAGTATTCGACCATGTGTTTACAGTGCTGTACAAAATTATTTCAGTACTTGATCACCTGAAACTTTTGAGTACTTTTGACATTCTTTGGTTTCGCCACATATGTTTGGATACATGCATATGTGTACACACACACACACACACACACGCACACACATGCACACACACACACACACACTCAAAACGGTAGCATTTCTTAAACTGTAATTGAACACATGAACATTTGCCTATAAACTTTCTTATGTATTAAGTTTAGTCATAATGCTGTTATCACTTTTCTGGTCTATTATTATTATTATTATTATTATTATTATTA
>Ga0136643_10010409_pt1 | contig 13745 bp, 18 predicted proteins | sample TergutLab28metaG_FD_96883 | JGI IMG/M metagenome (GOLD analysis project Ga0136643, IMG submission 96883) | Labiotermes labralis P1 segment gut microbial communities from Petit-Saut dam, French Guiana - Lab288 P1 (version 3) (version 3) | ecosystem: Host-associated > Arthropoda: Insects >...
ATTATTAAAAAGATGTTTGTGGTGGGGGGGGGGGGGGGGGGGGTTGTGGTATAATATAAGTACACGTGTTGCAAAGAGCTTGCAAGCTCCTAAATACTTTTGTTTTCCTTACATATGAGGAGAAAGGAGCTTTTTATGAGCGTTAAAAACATTTTAAGAAAAGGCTTGGCTGTTGTTTTGGCTTTGGCTTTGGCTTTGATGTTGTCGGCAAATATTTTTACTCCAGCTCTCGCTTATGAAGCATCGCATATATGTGGGATAGAGTGCGACCATATCCACACGCAAACCGAACTCTCGGAAACTGTGTTTTTTAATTATGGTGAAAATAGCAATGTATTGCAATATCTCGAATTGGGATATACAGTGGCCATTTTGTGGGATTATAACCCCCAGCCGTACATTTTAAACCCGAGCGGTGACCTAATAAGCCTTGATGACCCTTCGCTTTCAAGGTATCTTGTAGATTTTGCCTTGTTTCACTTTAACACGCTTATGCCATCTAGAGCTAGAATTAATTCAGAGATTGATGAAATACTTTCAAATGTAGCCCTACCAAGAAATTGTTGCGGAAAAACAACTGTGGTGTACAACCATACAAGAGAGGAAAGAAGCGGTCACACAGTTTGGTGGATGCCCCTTTTTCCCTGTTTGTTTGTGCATCAATTCACTGTTTTAAACTTGGTAATGGTGTGTAGCGGTATCCCTGTTGGGTCGTTTGAAAGCAAAACAATGGATTCTCACAGCATGTGTAGCGGCTGTTAATATTCTGTGGGCATGATATAGGAGGCGTTGGTTTTGCTTGATTGTGGCTTCGAAAGAAAATGGACAAAGATGGTTATTTTCTTTGTTGTAGTATGTGGCATTATTATGCTGCAAGGCTGTTCCGTGAATGAAGTATCTTCCAATGATTATGTTTATTTTGATCATGACCTCTTCGTCTTGATTTTAGCCAGTTGCGATTTAGCAATGAACCCCAAAGTGAAGGGTTGCCCTTTAACGCAATGGGCGTTACAAATTTAACCGATAAGATTATCGTAAACTATACAACTGTTAGCATTGCTTTTGGCGAAAAAGAAAATCCTCTTTTGATGTATTGGGACGTTGAATGGACAGAGCGAATATATACAAGTGTGTCGGGAGAGTTATTGCATCACGAAATTTATTCGCTTGAACCTAATGCTCCCAAATCTTACTTCTTTGTACGCCAACATGGTCTTGAAGATATGCCTGAAGGAGCTCATCAAGAAATCGCAAAGGCATTTCCAGGCATTGACCCAGAAGTTTGGTGGGAGAACATGCGTAGTCAGCATTTTGTATATGCTTTTGAAACTGTAGAAAGCGGATTTAGTGGAGCGGTTCTGATTTACGGATGGAATGTAGACGCAGGGGAGCATATAGTGCGCAATATTGTAAGTATTATTAGAGACGTAACTTTTGAAGATGGAAGCATTTGGTTAAATCCTTTATTTGATGAATGGATTTCAAAACACGAAGGCATGATTGCTGGACATCGACCATAATTATGCACTACTTCGTTGACCGCATGAGCTGGTTGGAGTTGATATCTTATTTTATGGCTTCTCTAATACTGATTTCTTGCAAATACTACTCTGAGTGGTTTGTTGAAAAAGATAGGTCATCTAGCCTTAAAAGGGAAATGCTGTTTGCCTATTGTTCTATTGTTTTAATTATATCCATTGGAATGGTTACCTTGCTTTTTGATGCATCCCGCTCAACAACACTCAAGTTTATAGTTTCAGCTAGTGCACTTATATTGGCAATATACTTATTTCTGAGTCACAAAAAATATTTTGATGAGGTGCAAATAACAAAAATAACTGTATGCATGGGCGGTTATTTTTTGTTGAAAACAATAAGCTGTTGTGGTACAATTAATACAAAACAGCAAGTCCTTTACCGAGCTTGCTGTTTGTTTGAATAGGAGGGTAAAATGAAAAAAACAGCAAGATTGTCATTGCGAATAGCATTTTGTGCAGGAATTTTATTTGTAGTTTTTGGTAGCTTAACATTTGAAAGCGAGATAAATATCCAAACAAGTGGTGTTTTGCTCCGCCTTGATGATGTTGATAATTATGAAATTAGATATATAAACGTTAACGGAATATTAGCTAGAAGATTTTTCTCACATGGCTTTACTCGGGGCAGCTTTAAAGGAAATGTATACATAGAGGGCTTTCAATTTTCTGACAGGCTTCCTAACCATTATTTCACTTTTGAAACGGGAAGAAACACCGCACCGAATGCATTCTTCGTATTGGGCGGATACATTGACAACGACAACCGCACTCAATTTAGTCACAATAGTTATGGCGATATTTTATCCAGTCTAAAATTGGAAGAGTTTGTTTTGCTTTTATTTGATGACGGATGGAATGCCGAAAGTGGATTGGTTTTTGTTGCTTTTGTCACGACAATAGAAGATGCCCTAGAAATTTATCAAAGACAATTTTGAAGTTCGGCAAAATAACCGCCTACATGAGCGGTTATTTTTTGTTGAAAATAACAAGCCGTTGTGGTACAATAAAGATAAAGAATTTGCAAATTTTGGGGTGGAGTTATGGAGCAAAAATTTATAGATGTTTTTGGCAAGTTAAATTTGGGGGATGTTCTTGAACCTGCTTTGCGCAGGGCTGTTGTGGAGAGTGTTAGTTATTTTTCGAGCTTGAAGGGGCTGGAAGTTCGGCTTTTGGTGTGCGAGGGTACTACCCCAAGAGGTATTGTTGCCGCAGAGGAGGCATTGGCGGCTTTTTTTAGCGAGCTAGACTCCGTTAGCATTATTCCCATATATAAGCCGCAACCCGAGCCCATGCCGACCACGACCAGCCCGCAAAACGATGCACCAAAGCGTAAAAATGGCAGTAACGGTAATGGCAACGGCAATGGGTATGTAAGACAAGCAGCCAAAGCATTGACAAAAATTGAGGGCGAGCCAAAACCGCTTAAAAGCGACTTTTTTGAGGGCGATGAGGTTATTGTGGTTGGGCGTATTTTTAAAAGTGAGGCGCGTGAGGCCAGAAAAGGTGCTATGTTTATTTACACCATTGAAATTACAGACGACGAAAGCTCCATAACATTAAAATATTTCCTAGGAAAAGAGAGCCTGTCGTACGTGGAGCATTTGCTTAAAGTAGGGACTGTAATAAAAATTGCGGGCAAGGTTGAAAACGACAAGTATTCCAGCGAAACTACAATTACTATACACAAAATTGCTCCGGGAGAGCTTAATGCCGGCGTTGTGCGTATGGATAATGCTGAAACAAAACGAGTTGAACTACATTTGCACACAAACATGTCTGTTCTTGATGGAATGACTCCCGCAAAAGAGATTGTTGCCCGTGCTGCCAGCTGGGGGCATAAAGCGGTGGCTATAACAGACCACGGTGTGGTACAGGCATACCCCGAGGCGATGGAGGCGGCTGCAAAGCATGGTATAAAGCTAATTTACGGCATGGAGGCGTATTTGGTGGACGATTTGGATGTAAGTATTGCGTCCCGTCCAAAAAATGCGAAGTTAAGTGATGATTTTGTTGTATTTGATATAGAAACAACAGGACTTAACAGGGAACATTGTACAATCATTGAAATTGGTGCAGTGCGTATGAGAGATGGCGAGGTCGGAGAGATTTTTCACGCCTTTGTTGACCCAGAACAAGACTTGCCTGCAGAAATTATAAAATTGACGAATATTACGGATGATATGCTGGTCGGAAAGCCCAAAATTGCCGAAGTTTTACCCCAGTTTTTGGAATTTGTGGGTGATAGTATTCTTGTGGCTCATAATGCAGACTTTGACATGGGCTTTGTGGAGCATATTGGTAGGCAGTTGGGGTATTTTGTGGACAATCCCTATCTTTGCACTTTGCAGCTGTCAAGGGCTCTTTTTCCGAATTTAACACGCCATGGGCTTGCTGCAATGGCAAAGCATCACGAAATTGCGCAAGAAAGCCACCACAGAGCCAGTGATGATGCAAATGTGCTTGCACAAATTTTTTCACAGCAAATTGAAATTTTAAAAAGCCGCAATATTGACACTCTACATATGATAAATTTGCGGTATGCAAAAGAAATTGACGTAAAAACTTTGCGCCCACGCCACGCCACAATTTTGGTTAAAAGCCAAGAGGGAATGCGTAATTTATACGAGCTTGTTTCAAAATCGCATTTGGAGCATTTTAACCGTTATCCACGTATACCAAAAAGTGAGTTTATTGCTTTGAGGGAAGGGCTTTTAATTGGCACAGCCTGCGAACAAGGGGCGTTATATATTGCGGTGAAAGAAAACCGACCACAAGAAGATATTGAAAAAATTGCACAATTTTACGATTATTTTGAGGTTCAGCCAATAGGTAATAACGCCCATCTTGTGCGTCAAGGTGAGGTGGAAAGTGAACAAAGCCTGCGGGATATAAATATTAAGATTGTGGAATATGCCGAGACATACAACAAGCCCGTTATTGCGGCTGGTGATGTGCATTTTATGGACCCCGATGACGGGTTTTATCGTAGTATAATCCAAACGGGGCAGGGCTTTAAAGATGCAGACGAACAAGCCCCGCTTTACTTTCGCACAACAGAAGAAATGCTTGACGAATTTGCTTATTTTGGCGATGAAAAGGCTTACGAACTTGTGGTAACAAACACAAATGCTCTTGCAGATAGCATTGACGAAGGCATCCGCGCCATCCCCAAAGGCACTTTTCCGCCCATAATTGAGGGTAGCGAAAAAGAGCTTCAAGACATGGTTTGGGCAAAGGCTAGAAATATTTACGGGGACGACCCCCCGCAAATAGTGCAAGACCGCATAAACAAAGAGCTTGGCTCTATTATCAAAAACAATTTTTCGGTAATGTACATCATTGCGCAAAAACTTATTGCAAGGTCTATGGAAGACGGGTATTTGGTGGGTAGCCGTGGGTCTATTGGGTCTAGTCTTGTTGCCACTTTTTCCGACATAACAGAGGTAAATCCCCTTGCGCCCCATTATTATTGCAAAGAGTGCAAATACAGCGATTTCGATTCTGATGTGGTGAAGCAATACGCAGGGGCGCACGGATGTGATATGCCTGATGCCAACTGCCCCAAATGTGGCGAACAACTGACAAAAGAGGGTCATTCCATTCCTTTTGAAACATTTTTGGGGTTTGAGGGCGATAAAGAGCCCGATATTGACTTGAATTTTAGCGGAGAGTATCAAGCTACTGCACACGCCTATGCCGAGGAAATTTTGGGCAAGGGCTATGTTTTTAAAGCGGGCACAATATCCACCGTAGCGAATAAAACGGCTTTTGGCTATGTTAAAAAGTATTTGGAGCAAAAAGGGCGGGTGGAGCGAAATGCCCACGTGAACCGCCTTGCGGCGGGATGCGAGGGGATAAAGCGTACCACGGGGCAGCATCCTGGGGGGCTAATGGTTGTGCCAAAAGGGCGGTCAATTTATGAATTTACGCCCATACAACGACCCGCAAATGACCAAAAAACCGATGTTATAACCACGCATTTTGATTATCATTCAATACATGAAAACTTGTTAAAATTAGACCTGTTAGGGCACGACGTTCCGACCATTTTAAAGCTATTACACGATTTTACGGGTGTAAATCCGCTGAGTATTGATTTGGGTGATAAAGACGCATTGTCATTATTTAGAAGTCCTGAAAAACTAGGGATAACCGAGCGTGAAACGGGATTAAAAACAGGCTCGCTTGGGCTTCCGGAATTTGGTACAGACTTTGTGCGGGGGATGCTTGCGCAAACAAACCCGACCAGCTTTGCGGATTTGGTGCGTATTTCTGGACTTTCTCACGGCACAAATGTGTGGCTTAACAATGGACAAGAGCTTATGAAGTCGCATAACCTAACTTTAAAGGAAATCATTTCTACACGTGATGATATTATGTTATATCTTATATCAAAAGGGCTGACAGAGAAGGACGCTTTTAACATCACAGAAAAAGTGCGCAAAGGGCGTGGCGTTAACGATGAAGAAGAAGCATTGATGCTTGCTAATCGTGTACCCAAATGGTATGTGGATTCTTGCCGCAAAATTGCGTATATGTTCCCAAAAGGACATGCAGTGGCATATGTTATGCAGGCGGTGCGTTTTGCATGGTATAAAATACATCACCCAATGGCATTTTATGCCGCAGCTTTTTCGGTTAAAAGCGATGAATTTAGCCATGAAACCATGTGTAAAGGCAGGGATGTTGCAAAAATGGAAATGCAGCGCATTGCCGCAGCCGGTAAGGACGCTACCCAAAAAGAATTAAAGTCCGTCGGACTTTTGGAGCTTGTGGTAGAAATGTATCATCGTGGGCTTGGCTTTGCGCCGCTTGACATCTATGCTGCCAGTGCTGACAAATTTATTATTACCGAAAAAGGCTTGCTGCCACCGCTTTGTGCTGTGGCAGGGCTTGGGTCTGCCGTTGCTGAAAGGATTGTAGAAACCCGCAAAGATGGTGAATTTTTCTCAATAGATGACCTTAAAACACGCACAGGAATAAATAAAACGGTGGTGCAACTTTTAAAAGATAACGGTGTGCTTGATGGTATGCCTGAAACGGAGCAGTTGACGTTGTTTTAGGGGGCGAGGTAATGAAAATTTGGGCTATTTCTCTACGAGTATACATAGTCATGCTTGCCTTGATTTGGTTGTCGATGATGTGGCGAATGCTTTATTTTCTGTATCCACTCAATAGGTATGGTGGGATATTGATTTTGATGGTAGCTTTGCTCATTATTAGTCCTTTATGGATAATGAGCATTAACAAGGAGAATGGGAAAATTGCTGTCAAGCGTCTAATTTTTCTTAAAAAGGAATGTAGGATAGCCGATATAGAGCATATTGTAGAGTGGAGAGGAATCTTTGCAATATATATTAAAAGCCGTAGAAAGAGCTTTGTGTCTTTTGTGCTTGGAAGAAGTAAAAAGGCGAAGGAATTTGAGGATTTAATGGCAAAGCACGACCTGTATACATGGGAGTTTGCGGAGTTTAGAGCAATGCGCAAAAGGCAAAGGAGGGCAGGAAATGGATGATGGTTTGCCCTATCGCATAGAAGCAGGCGGAGGCGAAATTGCATTTAGGCGGTTTTTGCGCCCTGCTAAATATATCAAAATTACGGATATTGCAAATGTTGTTCACATTAATCAAAACCTTATTTGGGTGTATCGGCATGGCAAACAATCCCCCTTTGTGCGTCTTTTTATGAGCAAAAAATCTATTTTACAATTTGAGGACTGGCTTGAGGACAGGGGAATTTACACACTTGATGCGGCGGAGTTTAGGGCAATTCCCAATGAGGATGATTTTAAGAAAAAACCTCAAATGACTTATGAAACGCTGACTATTAAGCCCCTGCGAAGAGTTTTTGTTGCATTGATATTTTCTATAATTAGTCTTATACTGACGGCTTTGGGACGGAATATGCTGACGTGGTGGGAAGTGTTACTTTTTATGCCAGCAATTTGGGCTTTGACGGCTCATGCTTTTTGGCGCATGAAAGTCGAAGGCAGTGAAATTGAAGTGCGGCGGATGTTTTTACCACGACTCAAGTTTAGCTTTGACGATATAACACATGTTGTGAGGGTAAACCGCTGGATTGCACGTATTTACACAAAAGACAAAAAACGTGCCACTGTTGAGTTTAATATAACGGACAAATTTGTTGTATTTGAAATGCGGTTGCATAGGGCGGGCATTGCGGTAATTGACAAAGATGAATTCAAGCAAATTCGCAAACAGCAAGAACTCTAACGTACAAAACTCCTATTGCATATTATGTGGTAGGGGTGGTTTTATGTTGGAAAAAGGGACAAAAGCACCAGATTTTACATTAAAAGACCAAGAAGGCAAAGTGGTATCACTTTCGTATTTTTTAGGGCAAAAGGTGGAGTTGAACTTTTTTGCAAAGGCGGCTGACATTGCTTGTTTAAAACAAAAGTGTTTTAGCGAAGGCATTGTTGTAATTGCAATAACACCTGAAAGCGTGGCAGAAAACAAAAAGAGAAAACTGACATTTTTGGTGCTGTCTGACCCAGACCTTGCGGCAATTTGCGCTTATGATGTTTGGAAACAAAAAAATGCCCAAAGTTGGGGCATTTTGCGGGCAACTTATCTTATTGATGAATTAGGGGTGGTTTCATTTTCTCGAGAACACTAAAACCGTCATATAATCGCAGTAAAAAGCCCGAACATGTGGGGTAATCGATAAGGATGTAAGTCAAAGCTATTATAAGTTTTGACTTACATCCTTATCTTTTTGAGGTTTTGTATTGATGGTTCTACTTTTGTATTAATTATTTGCTATTCTCAAAATTACAATCAATAATTACACTTTCGTTATTAACAATGCAGTCAAGCATTAAATTCAATCTAATTTTTAACTTGCTTACCATTTCGTTGAGTTCAAAGATTCCGGCTTTTTTTGTCCATAGTTCATCAACATTTTGAAATTCTGCAATCGAATTACAATTGGGAAATCTTTTATCATTATGATAAAGTTTAGCTAAAATATTGATGATTTTATTAGAAAAACACGGAATAATTATATTTTCAGTTTTTTCTTTCCCAAAGCTACCACCTTGCCCATCTACAGAATAATATTCAAAATAATTTTTTTCTCTAAGATATAATATAAAAAGACCGATAAAAATTTTCTCAATCAAAGATTTATCGTCTTTGGTCGTTATAGACATACCGTGATAATTAGTTACCGCATTTTCTAATTCATTACAAATAATTAAGCATTTACCAATGTTTCTTTCAGCACCAAAAACTATATCGCCTTTTTGAAGCGTAGGCAGTTTATTTCTATTTCCTAAATATCGTTCTTTGTATATAGTACCATAGGTTGATATATCTGTTGGCTGAACTAATTTATAAAATCCTTTCGTTGGAGAATTAGTGTAGATTGTTTCGCCAATTACTGATATCGCAAGATTTGGACCTCTAACAGCAGTATACCCCATATTTTTAAGCGTTTTGTAGCCATTACTATAATTTTTAATGAGAAATTCTATTCTCTTTAAATTTTCATTATAGACACCAGCATCAATACGTCCAACATTTAAAATGTCAGAATAATTTGGTTCTTTAAATAAAAATTCAACTGATTTTTGATTCTTTTTTAATTCGGCTTCAATTTGATATAAAATTTTCTTATATTTAGATTTTATTTCTTTCTCTTTTGCTATAATTGATTTTACTAATATTTCAATATATTCTATAATCTCATTCTTATTTTTTGATTAGGAAGAGGTATTTTACAGTCTAAAAAACGCTTGCCAGCGTGTCTTATAGTAGCTCCTTTTGGTGTCATTATATCTAACTGTTTTAAGAAGTACGGGTGTTTTAAAAATGCAAATAAATAGTGTTTATTTTTATCAACAGGCAATTTATATAAAGCTCCGGACAACATATAATCTTGCATATCTTCATCAAGCATAATCGTTTCGCCAATATTAGAATCTTTTGATATAATAATATCGTTTTCTTTTAAATTATAATTTTTAAATACCTGTGGTCTTATAGGGGTAATGGTTTCTTTGTTTATTATTGGTATAAAAGAGTGAGACTGCAAGGCTCTTGTTTTTATAAAAAATTTATGAGAATCGATTATGTAATTGATTGACCCCACTTCAGCACCATTATCTTTTTTTGTAAAGGGCGCTCTAAAAAATCACTAACAAGTTTTATGTTTTTGTTAGGAATACTTAAAGTTGAAAGTTGAGAGGGTGCTAAATTACTATTATTTATTGAGATGTCATCAAAACTAACATATTGCATAATTATTTCTCCTTTATAAATAATTCTTGCAAGGTTTTTTCTTGACCTAAACACCAATTTTGGAAATCTTTTATGGTTTGTGTAAATTCTTCGTCAACGAGCGGGTTGCCTTCGATATCTTGCTCTATGTCAAAAGTAGTTTTATTTATTTTGTAAATAGGGTTAAAATACTTGACACGTTGTGATGTCCTAACCTCATACCCTACTTTTTTAATATCCTTAACAAAAATTTGATAATTAGATTTTTTTAATTTCTCCAATTCATTTTCTGTAGGTTTGTACGCTACTATTAAAGTTGTATTAACTCCTGTATCGGCGAAAACATTTGAAGGTAAATCAAATAAAGCCACTATTCTCATATTGTTTGTTAGCCATTCTCTCGCCTTTTTCCATCTATCCGTTGAAGCTATTGAATTTGACAAAATTATCCCCATTCTACCATTTTTGTCTAAAATTCTATAAGCGTTTTCTAAAAATACTAACCCCAAATCTATCCAATTTCCAACTCTCGCAATATTCCAAAGCTCATACATTTCAGCTTGTAATATTTCATTTTGAGTCTTGGGTTGCCATTTTCTATCCTCACCGAAGGGCGGATTTGTTAATACCACATCAAATTTTTTAAGATTTATTTTGTTATCCCAATTTCCGTTTTTATTAAGTTTGGGATTTGATTCAACTAATCCACCTTGTTTAGCAAATTTCCAAATTATTGAACCTTTATCAGGTTTATGTTCTAAAATAGATTCACCGTCGCCATTTAAAAGCATATTTAGTTGCGCTAATGCTACCATCTGTTTGTCATTATCAACACCATAAATGTTTTTATCGCTTAATTTACTTCTTGAATTTACATATGAAACTGACAAAAAATCTGCAATTCCAACGGTAGGGTCTATAATTTTTTCAGTGCTACGAGGATTGACAATTTGAACTAAAAAGTCAATTAATGGAATGGGTGTAACAAACTGCGCTTTATCCGCTTTTGAAAATTCATTGGCAAATTTATAAAAAACAATTTGATAAAGGTCGGTTTTATGAGATAAAACAAAGCTATAATCTTGAAATTGTTCCACAATCTCGCTTATAATTCTAGTATGGTTTAAATTATCCCAATTTATTGTTTCAGTATCGTCTGCATTTAAAATTTCTGTATAGACTTCTGAAGCTTTTTTATAAAGGTCACGCATTCTGTCTATAAAACTTTTTATTTGCTCATCGCCCAATGAAATAAAGTCTTTTTCTTTTTTGTCTATATAAAACAACAAATTCAAATTTTGAGTTTCCGGATCGGCTTTATAAAACTCCAAATATTGTTTAGGGTCAGTTTGCAAACTATTTTTTTCATCAAACACTTTCTCAAGAAATTGGACAAAATGAGAAGGGTGCGGTATGATATGTGTAATACAAAACCTCAAAAAGACTTGGACTGTAGGCAAAAGGAAAGCGAGGGAATAATGATACAGTCAAAAATAACGGCGTTATATTGACGCTTGTCAAGTGGCGATAATTTTGTTGGCGAGAGTAATAGTACATCAAATCAGCGGCGGATTTTGCAAAAATATGCTGATAATAACGGTTTATTGAATACTCAATTTTGGGTGGATGACGGATTTTCGGGATATAATTTTAAACGTCCGGCGTTCCAAGAATTACTTGGCAAAGTTGAGAACAACGAGATCGGAACGGTTGCTATTAAAGGCCTGTCAAGGCTTGGTCGAAACTATCTGCAAACAGGAATTTACATTGATATGATATTTCAGCAGGATAATGTTCGGTTTATCGCAATTAATGGCATGTTGATAGCAGTAAGGGTGAGGATGATTTTACTCCGATTAAAATTTGTTTAATGAGTTTCACGCTCGAGATACAAGCCGAAAAATTCGTGCAGTACACAAAAATAAGGCTGAACAGAGGAAACGCTCGTCAACAACCTCGCCTTACGGTTATTTGAAAAAAGATAAAATGTTGGTTGTTGACGAAAATACCACTCAAATAGTTCAAAGGATTTTCGACCTTTGTAAAAGCGGTTTCGAACCGTCGCAAATTGGGCGAAAGTTAGAGGAAGAAAGGGTTTTATGACCTAGCGAATATGAATACGAGCGAATCGGACTTCAAGGCTATGCCGTTACAAATCCTTATCGTTGGAGCAATTCGACCGTTTCAAGAATACTTGAAAATATGGAATATTTGGGGCATACGGTGAATTGTAGGACATATATGGTTTCATATCGTGACCGAAAGAAACGACAAAATCCCCAAAGAAAATTGTCGAATTGTCGAAAACACGCACGAACCGATAATTGACATTGAAACATTTGAAATTGTGCAGAAAGCTCGTAAGGGCGAACACAGGCGGACTTCAATGGGTGAAATGGATAAGTTTTCGGAGTTGGTGTTTTGTGAAACTTGTAGTAAGCGACATTATTTTATTCGTGGAACAACACTTGACGAAAAAATGTGGGGTTCGTTTGTGGAACTTACAGGCGGCACAAAGAGCTTTGTGCACCGCATTCGATATTGATTTCAGCATTGGAAACATTGGTGTTATCGCACATTCAACACGTTATGGAGTTTGCCCGAAATTATGAAACCGAGTTTGTCGCACAGATATCCGATAAGTCAGCAACGGAGCAGAAACAGCTTATTGACCTACAAAAGCGTGAACTTGCAAAGGCTGAAAATTGTTACGTCGAACTCAACACGCTTTTCAAGCGGATTTAGGAAGATTATGTTAGCGGGAAATTGTCGGATGAGCGGTTTGCGTTGCTATCAAGTGAATACGAAGCCGAACAAAACGAGTTAAAAACGATAATTTTCAATTTAACCGACCAGATTGAGCAGAATTCCGAACAGGCAGGAAACATTAACAGATTTATGAAAATTGTTAAGAAATACACCGATATTCAAGTATTAGACGCTGCTATTCTTCGTGAGTTAGTCGAGAAAATCGTTATTCATGAGAAAACAAGAATTGACGGAAAGAAACATCAGCAAATTGATATTTACTATAATTTTGCTGGGTTGGTTGATGTTGAGGGCATAGACATAGCAGAAATATTGGCATAAGTGAACCAACAGCATTTTCGGCATAGCGAAATGAAACGACAAAACCGAAGGGCAATAATGGCAGAAAACAAAAAGACATAGAGTGTCGAACACTCTATGTCATATCGCAAGGAAAATCATCCTTATTGTGCGCCCCCGCTTTGTCGGGCTAATTTTTATGCTAGATGAGCCGCCAAAACTTCCATTGCGTTTGTTAAAATAATTGCTTCGCCGTGTTCTTGTAAAAATGCTTCTGAAATAGCTAGGTTGCTGGATTTATAGCTGTATTCCTGCAAGATGCTTTGTTGATGCTCATTTAATTTTTGTTTTTCCATGTCAACTACTAAATGAAACTTGTTTTGATATTTGTAAAGAGAATTTTGACCTATGTAAGTGCCTACATATCGCAAAGATGCCGCCACCACTTGGTCCAAATTATCAAATACAAAGACCGCTACCTTAATATCTTCTGTTGGGGTGTTTGGTTGAGAGGCAAAAGGGTGCTGAGGATTGCCGTGTTGCTGCATTAGCTCTTTAAACTTGGCGTAGTTTTTGTTTGCGTCCGCATTATGCATTTGCCCCAAAATAGGCGGATATCCAAAACGGGCTTCCATATCTGCGGTACTTGCTACCTTTGTGACAATAACCATAATGCTGTCCGTTGATGTGGGAATAGCTTCGATTATGAGAGGGGTTTCGGTAGAGGTGTGAAAGTCGCACTCTACTTGGGCACGCTCCATAACTTCACGAAAAAGACCTTGTGCCTTTGGTGAGCCGTAGGCAAGTTCGTGGAGCTGTATATCTCTTTGAGAAAGGTCGTCCGATGTCAAAAAAAACTTTATTTGATTTTCGCTAATGCGCTCTATTTTCAAAATAATCAACCCCTTAAATCAAC
>Ga0136643_10010412_pt1 | contig 13745 bp, 8 predicted proteins | sample TergutLab28metaG_FD_96883 | JGI IMG/M metagenome (GOLD analysis project Ga0136643, IMG submission 96883) | Labiotermes labralis P1 segment gut microbial communities from Petit-Saut dam, French Guiana - Lab288 P1 (version 3) (version 3) | ecosystem: Host-associated > Arthropoda: Insects >...
GTGGCCGGACATACATCTGTAGATGTCAATATGCCCCCCCCCCCACACCCCCAACCACTGCCCGCCACACCCTGAAAGTGGTCAAACCCCAAATGCTCCAGTACACAACACTACCTACACACAATAAACAAACCATCTCTAAAGGGACAGCGCACACGCATACCGCAGACACATCCACATAAGAAACGGGACTGATCAAAGTGTGATTCATACTGATACACATCAAGGGTGAACTGTGATTGAAAAACAGGACAGACACGATACCCGAGGTATACAGACCCCCGCAATAATCACTGCCTCATACCTCTACCACGTTCCGGGTGACTCTGTTATCGTGACATAAGGTGATAGTTCAGTTGTGATACGAGATTTGGCACGAGATGCACCCAAGGACATCAGCACCAACCATGTAAATAACACTCCACTGCAGGTACCCATCTCAAGATAGCACTAGGACCCATTATTCCCAATACAGGCACATAGATATTTTATCCCACAGATAGCTGGCACATATTGACACCTCCTACACATGTATGTCCGGCCACACCGTAGACAGCGCAGGACCCTCGACAAATTAGCACGGCGCGTTGTCTACAACACCATGACCATGACAATGCAGCCAGGGCAGCAGACTACGACACTATCCAGCTACCTCCCCGTTCAATAGAGTGTACACAAACATGACATCAGCGACAGACTAGAATATGGCATATAATATATGAATGGCAAACATTGGTACCATCCTATTAATTGAGTTCATGTACCTGACCATTGTAAACGAGATCTCGTCTCCCATTAGATACACTGGTTATGTAATACAGTCCTCTGCAAGCTAAGTACAAACTGATGATGGACAAGTAAAGTGGCCGAAACATGTAGTTGACAAGTTGCATATTACTTGATAATATAAAACTTATTGTGTTCCGACTGTATATTATACATATTTGATACTTTGTAATTTGATTAACATTACGGGGATGACTCTCCTAAAAGTTGTTATTATGGAATTCAAACGTTCATTACCGTCATCGCAAGAGTATCCCAGACCCTACATCAGCACTACATCTATAACAATTTTAACATTATCCATCCATCGATGACTAGGTTCCCCATCTGGACTCTTCCTTTGAAGTGTCCATACCAAAATTCTCTATGTATTTAGCATCTCCCTCTCCGTCTATATCACCCACTATAACTTGTAAACTCTAAAAATATTTCATAAATGCAAATCATGCAGGTCCTCCTGTGACAGTCCTGTGGCCATAGACCACCACGCATTAGCTTCGGCAGGGCATGTCTAATGTAATCAGCATTCAGCATGCACCTAGTCGGATATGCTAACCGAAAATTGTAATGGTTTTTCTCAGTCTTTCAAGTCCAAATACCAGAGGGTTACTTGCAATAAGTGCAGACTGGAATAATAATATAATATGCTAACGTAAACGAGGTCTCGGGACGTGGAGTGGATTAGCCCGGATCAGTATAGGGCTCAGTGGCCGACTCTCAAGACGGCGGTGAGGCAATTTCGTGGCCAATAAGCTACGATTAACTCTTACCTCCTCTTGAAGACCTCAGCTTCATTAAGTCACATTAACATTTAACCTTATATATGTGCCCTGTCTTTCTCTTACAAGGCACTGGGACATAATGGAAGGCCTAGACACCTATACTCACCTTAAGGGTTGTTTGACCGTGCACCTTCCTCATGAAATAAAGTGAAATGCCAACTTGATGCAACAAGGTAATTTTATTGATGTATTCTTAGCTCTACATGTTTCCGGCGCATACGCCCATCATCAGGAGCATTAGATGTTGAGTTGCAGCATATGGTTTTCTGCACCGAGTTTGTAGATGGGTGGTGGTCTTGAGAGCCGCTGCGTAGGTCCTGTGCACGGTGCGTATGGTGCCGTGCACAGGCGTATGCGCCGGAAACATGTAGAGCTAAGAATACATCAACAAAATTACCTTGTTGCATCAAATTGGCATTTCACATTATTTCACATTATTTCACCTATACTCACCGTTTGCTGGCTGAACTAAAAATCTAATTCACAAACATAGCAACTATGTGAAACAAACAAGTGAAATTTGTAGGAACTGATCTGTCTGTGGCCTTTAACACAGCACAACTTCGTTATTGCCCTCCAGAGGTGACAAATGTGCTTTTGCATTAGAACAGGACTTAGGTTCGTCCACAGAATCAGTTACTTAAGGTATCATTACGAAGAGACGATAAGATGTTTACAGTCGGGAAACGAGATATTAGGCCTACTGTCAGTGTTTCCAGCTCGAACTTATCGTTTTCAACCGCACCATCCCCTTCACAGGGCAGTCCTATTAATATAATCCGACTGTACGTTTTGTACGCAGAAGTATTAATTTCAAATTCTACATAGATATTAAATTCGGAAGGAGGAAAAAGAGAAACAATGCAAACAAAACTTTTGTCGGAAAACCAGAAGGTAAGAAGCATCTTCTGAGATGCAAGAATAGAAGCAATGATAATATTAAAGTGAATCTGAAAGAAATATATGGCGGAGGTTAGAAATAATGCCACTGGTTGTGGATTGGGTACAATGGAGGCTCTTGTGAACTCGGTAATAAAGCATCGTAATCCACAAAAAACGCTAATCTACAGATTAACTTAGTTTATTTTACAGACTTCTCCTATCTTTTCTTTTAGTGTAATCTGAACGTACTTCAAAGCCAAGGTATGCAGACAGTAAAGAAGGCGCTTGGAAAATAAATATATTCCGATTGAGTGAGCCTATTCTTGTTTAATATTTAGCTTATAACCAAATTTAATCAGCAACCCGACTAACCTACCTCAGAGCGCTAAATAGGAACAACACGTATTGCAGATGCCACTGATACCATTCAACTGTTCTAACCGGACGCAACTTATCACGAACTTCTGCACAGCAGCCAGCACTGACAAACTAATAGGCTATATACTCGTGTAACAGGGAAAGCTGATGCAATATTAACATTTGGGAAAACAAACAAACTGACGAACTATCTAGCTCCATGGAACAAAGTCCTTCCTGAGAAACTAACAGTTCTTCAGCTAGTCAGGAAATTTCTCTCAATTTGGGAAGAGCCTCGTAAATAAAACACGAAATGACATACAACTGACAGACACACTCGAGTGCAATCGACTTAACTATAACGTACTCTTACGAATATCAGCACAGGGCACAATTCAGAAACTGCACTCTATTGCAAAATGAGGCAAGATTTATGCAAGTCAGTTGTAATGGTTACACTGTCATTCAGTCATCACACTTCAGAATGTGACTATACAGTTACCTTGAATGAACGAATGAATGAATTAATTAATTAATGACGTGCAGTACGACGGTTACTTGTTTTCAAATAGTTCCATAATTTTGTGTTTTTCTCCAATATAACATCATTGAAAGCACGTATCTGTGCATGATAACCGACACATGTAATCTGAATCTATTTCTATCTGTTTTTGATCAGAATAAAAACCGAGTTTTGTTTATTCACCCACTCTATACACTTTAGGAACGATATATACATCGAGCTCACATTATCTGAATCTTGGTCTTCCAAAAACTGTTCTTACAAATATTCATTTACTAGTTTTGTGACACTCCACTATAAAATTCTTATAAGCATCCGATCCATTTACCCATGACTTAATATTGTATTCTTATAATTGCTAAGTCCTGATGCTTTATTTTTTTAATTTGTCAATTTTGTACGTCTGTTACAGGTCTCAAAAATTTGGTCCATCGCATTCGAGTTTGTCTTTTGTAGTTGTTCTTCATATCCCAGATTTCACCGACACATGATATTTACCATTCTTCATCTTAGTCTCAAAATACGGCCACTTATTTTAGAAGTAATATTTTATATTTGAAGTAACATGTCAATAACAGCCCTTCATATTGCGTTAATAAAAATAGGGAGCAAAATTATACGTTCATTTTACTGGCACAGATGAAAACGCCCATACAAGTAAACCCTCTGAACTGATCGAAAAATTAAACCTCATAGTCAACTATCCTAAACAATCTTCATGTTCGCACTGTGCATCAATGACATTTAAACACTTTATTATCCAACTAATGCACAATATATATGTAGATACAATTAAAATTATAAAATATTTAAAAGTGCTCCATAGGCGTAACATGCTTTTGCCTATTTGGCATCAACAATCTTCATGTTTGCACCGTGCATCAGTGATAATTAAACAATTTTATTACCCAACTAATGCACAATATATAATATGTAGATACAATTAAAATTATAGGATATTTAAAAGTGAACTTTTAAATATCCTATAATTTTCATTGTATCTACATATTATATATTTGTATTAATTGGATAATAAAAGTGTTTAACAACCTAAACAATTTACCTGCATACATTAAACGCAAAACACCTCTCTATTCCGGACACAGACTATCATACAAGGCCAGGCACCGCTTGGTGAATAAACCAAAAAATATCTGCAAGGCTATACTGTAACGGTGATCGGCGCAAACGCTGGATATTTATTTTTAGGGCCAGTGGTTGCAGCTGCACTGTCACTAACGTGATTTGTGTGTGTGACGTTTCCAAGATACTGGCGTCAGAATGGCTATCGCATGTAAGCACTGCCTCTTGCAGGTTAACACTAAAGAGCTTGCACTTGACAATATACGGAATCTTCATACAACACAACACTGCACTACAAATAGTCCTAGAACAGAAATGCGATAATTGATTATACGTTACGTCACTTACCAGATTTCGATGATGGTGATGATAAATTTAAAAAAAAAAATAGGACAAATCGCCTGTGTGTTCAGATTCAGCAAAAAACCACAAATAAATCCAAGATAACTTTGTATTTTAACAGCATTTCTGAACGAGATCCTCCATCACTTTTCCACGTACACAGCAGCAAGTGACATATGCGCTCCGCATAGGTCGCCCAGCTGATGTCGGCTTTGCTAAAGTTAGCTTTGCTAATCTTAGTTCACCTTGGAGGTGCAGCAAATTTTAATTGACAATCAGCACGCGACAATCTGAACGCAAAAATGGACTTAACATTTAGTAAAAATCCCACTATTTGTGAAAAATGAAAGAAAAAAAAATCTTCACTGAAATTACTTTCTTACACAAATATTAATATACACTGATGGACGGTAGTTTGCATGGAACTTGTTGATAGGATAAATAAACCTGCAAAAGGAACCATATAATTTGTGGGCTTTACCAGGTGTAATTGGTGTGATGCAATCCAGGCTTATGAGCTAGGCGAAATATGAGGAACTAATAATAATAAAGTTTTCCGTCAGACACACCTAGTTTATTACTTTCTTATAATTAGAGTGGCAACATGTTTCGACCCTACTGGGTCATCATCAGGCCTTCACTATGAACCAGTTAACTACAGAGCTGCGTATATTGTATAAACATGTTATAAACTTGGTGTGTTTGACGGAAACCTTTATCATTATTATTATTATTAGCTCCTAGTGAAAACACATCGGGATGGCTGCCATAAAAAGAAAGAAATGTGGGGAAGGTGAGAAATATATGCATCCGTTCGTGGAAACACCTGAAATTGAGAGAGGATTTGAGAGCCGTAGGATGCATGACATAACACAACTACAGTGCAGCTTATGGAAAATGTTTCAAGGGTATGTAATGGATTCATCTGCCTGAAATGGCAAGCTCTCACGAACAAATAAATGGACCTGAAAATGATAATACAGTTGGAATGCTAGCAAACACAAGCATGGGATCAGTGACTGGCATATTCAGAATACTTCAGCGTACACAGTTGCTGTCTATAAGGAGGAAATGCTGTGAAACAATTGGCACATGGATATCTGCCAGATGACATGGTATTTCTGAGACTTATTTTTCTTATACTACATAAACAAAGTTTTGTTACGTCTTCGAGTGCCAGTCTAAAACAATGCGCCACAGATGATTTTCCCGTGTTTCGGTTGCCGTCTGTTTTATTTCACCCTTTAGACCACGGCGCTAACTACTCTGTATGCATCACCCTCTTTACCATTACGAAACTCAATCTTGTCCAAACATTTTACACGTTCCACATTATTCGCAGAACAAATATTGCGTAATTGAGCAGCGATAGCATTTTGTCTCTGTAATTAACACGCACTGCTTCCTTTGATTACGAATATTGCTTAACATGAAAGTCGTACTTAAAAGGGTTAATTCAACAGTAAAAAAAATTAATACAAGTTTTTTTTTATGTCGGGACAGCCTCTGGTGAGCCAGGGGCTCCTCATCGTTGAGGTTTCCTGATCACACGCAGACACGCCACATTCAGTAGGACTCCTCTGGACGGGTGATCAGCCCGACGCAGAGACCTCTATCGTACAACATACAACTCTCACAAGATACAGCCATCCATGCCCCACCGGGATTCGAACCCGCAATCCCAGCAAGTGAGCGGCAGCAGACCTTCGCCTTAGACGGCATAGACAATCGAACTGGTAACCCTGCAAGAGTAGGACGGCTACAGTGCGATGGTTCGGATGAATGTGCAGAGCAGGTAATGTGACTGCAGGAGAAGGGCTAAACATGGCCCAAGACAACTGCGGAACTTGATTGGACAGTCTGCCTAAAGACGGATTGCCCTTGGCGTAAGAGCCTTCGTCCTTTGAGTTGTCTGGTTCAGTTCAGGATTTAATCACTCGAGTTCACACAGACTGCATGACTCACTATTTGCGAAGAATTAGGCTGGCATACCCACAACACAAGGAAAATCTGCGGATATAAACCGTGTACTATTGGCCGGATCATTAAAGGAAGGCGAAATAATCAGAACTAGTGAAAGAAGTAGAAAAAGCAGACAAACACTGACATATTCGCATTTATTACTTGTAGAACTCAAGAAAATAACAGAACAATGGTTGATCACAAGATGCGCGCTAAATAGTTGATGTAATTGCTCTTTCTGCCCTAATTTTATACCCAAACATCCAGACCAAATTTCTCCATCTCGGTTTGGTTCGCGCCGGGGATTGAACCCAAGGGCGGCCGGACACACAAGTATATTAATTTGTAATTACTGATTATAAACACAGCACTGCGTACTGCAGAACACCACAGTTTGACTGGCAAAAAAAAGGAACAAGAAATGTACAAGCAGATATTTATCGATTACATCACATCATAGCTGGATGTAACTTGGGAATAAATCCAAAAATTGCACAGTGGTATTTGTGAGAGAGTATTCAATTCGATCAACTATAACGATAAGTAATAAGTAACACATTTACTGACACTGTGACTTTTCATACGAAAATGACAAGAACTTGCCTTATTAACTGTGTTATTTCAACAGATAATTACAAATAAAAAGGAAATAAATTCATGTAAAGTGTCAGGGCAGTCACAATATCAATATACATGTGTGGAAATTAAGCTTTAACGTAGTAGCAAAGAGAAACACTGAAAATTCAGGAAGCAAAGTTTCAGGCCACGTGTGTATGTACACCTACGTAGCCACGTCATCAGTACGAGCATAACAAGCAGTAAACTAAGGATCTTGAAGATGAAATAAAGAATTCACATAAGGATTTCTTGCCCAACTGCGAACGGAGCCCTACCGGACATCTCGACAAATTTTACATTCCATGATCACAGAGATGTAAGCCGTAAAAAGTGACTAATTCTGGGTTACAAGAGGCCAGAGGTCTACCTCGATTATGAATATAATGACAACGATAGCGACTATCATGATCATTATCATAATGACGATGACTATGACGACGACGACGACGATGATGATGATGATGACGATGAAGGTGATGTGATTTTATGACCGACTAAACAAAAATATTTAGATAATACGAAATAAAACATTATCCTTTTGTTAAGAATGTAGCAGAGGCTAAAAATATCCTCCTTGAATTCGAGAAAGCTTACTAGTACGGTGAATAAGGAGCCTGATGGTTACCGAGAGAATCTATTATTGTAGGAAGAGTTCAACCCAGGAAAGAAGGGTTGGATATGTAGTGGGTGGAAGAAACTATAGTGTCTGGAATTCCATTTTCTCTCCCACCTATGAGAATGAGAAAAAGACTGAAAAGATCCATATGAAGTTTCCAAATTATGCCAAATTATACAGGGGTTAGTTCTTCTACCTGCTTGCTTATATGGCAATACAACTTCAATACTTTGAAGGGGGCCAACCCGTTGTGTATCGTCAATCGTTTATTGTATCAGTACCGTCAATAAACAACATATACAAAGATCAGATGTATTAGTACAACTGGGTTATATCTGGCGACATGTTTCGGCCGTTAAACGGCCATCCTCAGGCCAACAAATCTTTGTTGGCCTGAGGATGGCCGTTTAACTGCCGAAACATGTCGCCAGATATAGTCCAGTTGTACTAATACGTCTGGTCTTTGTTTATGTTGTCTATTGAAGGTGCTGATACAATAAATAATTCAATACTTTGGGTTAGTACTTCCTTTAGAAAAGTATGCTGTGTCTCACTGTTCATAAAACTGGGACACTAAAAATTAAATACGTTATTAATTAACATGTTAAGGAAAAATTATCACTGAACCTCTTACAATTAGAAACCGAAATAGCGTACCTAAAAATACTGAAGCGTTGTGCAACCTGTACTCATTATATATATATATATATATATATATATATCTTTACATACATACATATATATATACATAATTATATTCGATAATTATTCCAGTTTTGAATAGATTACGTATTTCTGGGATTTTGTTACAGAAATGGATGTTGATTGTTGTAAGATTTTAAAAAAGTACGAAAATTGCACATTTTCTATTGAATATTATAACAAGCATTTTGACCAGAGAAAATCAACAGTATTACTTATCACAGTAAAACACAACACCATATCACACTCCCATCAGCTGAAGCTGGAGGTCTTCCCTTGACTTTCCCAGAGTTTCTGGCACAAACACGACCACAAAAGCAAATCCCAGTACGCAAATAAAGCAAAAGCCACCATACGTGATGGCTGGTCCGAGATGATAATTTACTACCGGAAAGAGTTTAGTGACCGCGAACGTGAGACTCCAATTGAAACACACCGCCATAGCACTCACCCATACCTTTGCTTCTGTTGATAACAACTCGGCCATTATCAGCCAAGGTAATGGTCCAAAACCGATTGAAAATGCGACGATGTATACATTCAGAGCTACAAGTGGAATCCACCCTGCCCACAGCACTTCTACACCATTATTTTGCAGTGTGAAGTGCAGCGACAAAGCCAACAAACTCACGGCCATTCCCAATTCAGACAAAATTAGTAAAATGCGCCTACCTGCTCGATCAACAATTACAGACGTTATATAAGTGGATACAAGCTGCAGCATTCCAACTATAATAGTGCACACAGACGAAGATAAACTACTACCAGCATCGTTAAATATGTCCACACTGTAGTAAATGACAGCATCTATTCCAGTTAATTGTTGGAAGGTCATGAGGCCCAATATAATTCTGACGGCTTTAGCTTTTGGAGTTCTAACAGAAAGGTCTGCAATGCGTAGTTTCGGAGCTCCGAGTTCAGTATTTTTGGTGACTTGAGTCGTTTTCTTTGAAAAAGAATCATTTACGAAATCTTTCAACCGACTCAGTTCACGTTCAATACAAAGACCTTTCTCTTTATCTACACCACGAAGCCAACGCAGAGATGTTTCCGCCTTACCAATTTCGCCTTTCGAGACCAGAAACATGGGAGACTCTGGCATCCAAAAGAAAGTTACGGCAAATATGACAGGGATGATGCAAGCAGAAATGGACAGCCACAAGCACGAGTCCAAGGCGCCGATCACATAAACGTACAGGATACCGGCATTAAACATAATGTCCATATTGACACCCAGAGCACCTCGGATTCTAACCTCGGCGATCTCTTCGTTGTAGAGAGGCGTGGCCACTGTGGCAGCCCCGCAAGCAACACCCAAGATGAACCGAGCAATGTACAGTGAAGGCACCTGTTAAAAACAAGAAGAAGCTCATCAGAAACTGTAAAGTGCAGCCGGTACATGGCAGCCCTGCAAACAGCACCTAAGACGAACCGAAAAATGTACAGCGGAGTGGTCACCAAACAGCTCCAGAAGCAACAACCGAGATTAACTATGCAATGTACAACGTAGGCTCCTAGAGAAAATACGAACAGAATAATCAGAAATTATTATGTGGGGGCCCGATGAGGCAGCCTGGAAGGCAACACCGAAATGAGCCAGGCGATGAAGAGTGGGGAGGACACAGTCGCAGCGCGGCTCGTCACACCAAACCCAAAATGTACGGTGCAACATACACCGAAGACACCAGTCGTCAAAAACAGCACAAACAGAAACGCACGCTACCTGTTATCATTTGCTTCTTTATTGAAGAATACAAGCGAACAGTAGCGTTACTTCATGTTCGGGCGGTTTCGTCTTATATTATCGGCCTGCAGTCTGGCCTCGTGACTGAGTACTTCAGTGGTATTCCTCAGTCCTACCGGCTAATGCAGAGACAGTATTTTAAATAAGCCACATTTGCTCTCTTCGGTTTCTTTTCCAATTTATTAATAGATAAGCTATCAATCAAGCGGCAACACGAATTATGTTCGAAGAGCAGAAATACATTTTCAAGAAGCGATAAAAAGTGCAGCTATAAAAAATCAGAATCAATCAATCAATCAACCTATCTATCTATCTGCCAGTCTGTCTATCTATCTATCTACTATCTACCTACCTACCCACCTATCTATCTATCTACCTATCTAGCTATCTATCTATCTATATATCTAGCTATCTATCTACCTATCTATCTATCTATCTATCTATCTATCCGGTTTTTTTAACAGCTGTCGCCGTCTAACGGAAACCAAACGCCATTCCTCTCTGTTTCTCAATTGATCGAAATTAAAAATCGAAGCCACCATATGCGTCTTAACCGACCAGGAAATTCAGCAGCCGAAATGGTAGAACATTTCAGTACATCTGACTCCCCTGGGGATTTCAAGGTGCTCTGCTCAGAAGTTCGTCAAAAATTAACTTTTGATGCATCCCTATATTTATCAAACCTCACGACCTGCAGTGTTGATATAACGTCACGTTGTTGTTAGAATGGAAGCATCACACCTCACACACACACACACACACGCACACACACAGAAACACACGTTACCAAGTGATTTCTGATGGTCAGCTATCAATAACTGCGCACACCTGCAACACAAACACTGTCTACATGTTTTCCTTCGTTAATGACACAAAGTTTTGTAACAGGTCAATGGCATCACTCTTCATAGTACGTCGAATACTTTTCTTGGCTGGAAAGCGAAATACCTGACAAAACAATTACGATTGAGCGTAGAATCACTAATCGTTACTAAAATCGGGAAGTCTGAAATATTTTAAAAGTTAGGACGCATTAAATTTTGACACAATGAATAGGCTAGTTCACTCATCAAATCCATATTCCGACCAAAAGACAAAGCATTCTTTCTTGACTTCACTAATACAGTCAACTGGTGATCACTTCATGCCAACGGTATATGAATTCATGGTTTTAGTAACAGAAAGGTCAGCTCCTGGAGTAAAGCGGTCGAAACGTGAAGCTTAATCACTCGTCTACATGAGCCACAAAGTCAAATAGTGCACTGATATTCTATTCTAGCCGCCCGTAAGTCATTAAGGCACGATACTTGACCATAAGAATAAACCGCATTTCGACCTTGTCTATTCAGACAACTGGTGATGATTTTCACTCAACCTCTTCAATCATCCAAGGGCCTACATACAACTTAAACAACCCTTTTCTGTCCGTTACGCCACTTCTTCAATTCCATATGAAATTATTGCCCATAACATAGCAAAAATCAGAAAATATGCATGGGATCCAAATTTCGAGGCAATCTTTTGGATGTTACCTCGAAACATCCATCTTCTAAATAGTAATAAATCAGAAAGAGAAATTATAAAAGAAAGACAAATTTTGATGTTTTGCTGACCGTGCATCTCAGTACAATCTTAGTAATTAACCAACTCGATGCACAATACCTTGTTTTATGATAAGTTTATTAAATGCCTCTACATGTTTCGAGCACTGTGTGCTCATCATCAGGAGGTCAAAATTTTATTATAGAGCATCTGGTATCATCACACCTGTAGGTGGCCGTCCGGTGCGCGGGAAATAATAAACTTATTATAAAACAAGATATTGTGTATCAAGTTGGTTAATTACTAAGAAAGACAAATTTGTTTCGACCGACGTGTTACATGAAAGGCAAATGGAGTGTCACACGTCACGTTTTACAGAAAGGCTGTAAAAGTATAGGTGATAGAATGTTGTCCTACAAACCATATTTCAGAAGGAAAAGAAGAGCAGAACAAAATGTTATTGAAGCTCCAGTCGCAGAAAAGCGGAAAAATAGGTGGAAATGGAACTTGTCTAATATGCTGTGGTGGGAACATTTAGGGAAAAAGGTATTTTTCTACCTACCTCAGTGTTAGGCAGAGGAGACAATTGCCTGGGATATGTGTTCACCAAAAGTACTTTATAAATCTGTACGTTTCAGAGATAAGGAATGCAAAAAACACTTGCAGTTAACAGCCTGTTAAAAAAATGCAGAATTGCCCATAATGCGCTCCACAAACACCTTCGTTCAGATACGACTTAAACTTCGTACTAATTTCAGAGGACAAAAATATGTATCTGTAGGGGGTCTGTCTAACACTCACAAACAACATTAGCATAAAAAACAAATCCATAACAATTATGCTAAGCACTTAAAAAGTAAGTGGGACAGAAAAGTAAACAAGAGTGTTACGTTCAATTGTCTGTCCCATAAAAGAATAATAAATCATTCAATCAGGTACAGGGTGTTCCCAATATATATTCACAGAAATATTTCCCAAGTCGTATTTCCGAACTTAATAGAAAAATAAAGTTACCTTTTTCACAATTGTGTTTAAAATACCAAAATTGTGTAATCTGCAACCTTCGGCACAAGGCGTGCAGAAGGTAGGTACAAATAAGACTTAATATCCGGACTGTACATTAGAGACGGTGGGCCGGGTAGCGCAGTCGGTATGGCGACTGGCTACGGGCTGGTCGGTCCGGGGATCTAATGCCGGTGGGGACGAGATTTTCCACACTTGTCCAGACCGGCCCTGGGGTCCATCCAGCCTCCTGTACAATGGGTACCGGGTCTTTCCTGGGCGTAAAAAGCGGCCGGGCCGTGACGCTGACACCTCACCCCTTTCTACTGCCGTGGTCAAGAAAGAGTAGAGCTATACCTCGACTTCGGCCTGTACAGAGCCTCAGTGCCTGTACAGGGGTGCACTTTACCTTTTTTACATTAGAGATAAAGCATTGAAAGAAAAGAAGATAGCTGCGAGCATATTTTGAGGGAGAGTTGGAATATTCAGGACCAAATAAAAAAGGGACGAAAAATAAACATAATACAATAATGCCCTCTAACATCATGGATTTATACTATTTATAAAGACTATATTATTGTCCTACATAACGCCACAACTGTGCTACAAATCGGAAGGTCTCTGGTTCGATCCCAGCTGGTGTCACTGGAATTTTTCATAGACATAAAATCCTTCCGATCGCAATATGGCCCTGGGGTCGACTCAGCCTCTAACAGAAATGAGTACCAGGAGCATTTCCTGGGGGTAAAGGCGGCCGGTGCTTAAGGCTGACAACCTTACCACCATCCTGTGCCATTGTCATGA
>Ga0136643_10010414_pt1 | contig 13744 bp, 9 predicted proteins | sample TergutLab28metaG_FD_96883 | JGI IMG/M metagenome (GOLD analysis project Ga0136643, IMG submission 96883) | Labiotermes labralis P1 segment gut microbial communities from Petit-Saut dam, French Guiana - Lab288 P1 (version 3) (version 3) | ecosystem: Host-associated > Arthropoda: Insects >...
CATGTTGTTGTAAACCTTACAATAATCAACCAATAAAATAGTTGTGTTTGACGGTAAGTGCCACGCACATATATTGCCATACTAATTGTATATCACACAACGGGGATGACGCACATAAAGATTTTGGGCAAAGGCTATCGACAATTGGACAAGTGGCACCGCAGTACCCTCTCTCCTGATTTTTTAATTTTCGCAGAACGTATCAGATAAGATTGGACAAAGGCTATCGACAATTGAACAAGTGGCACCGCAGTATCGTCTCTCCTGATTTCTTAATTTTCGCAGAACGTCTCAGATAAGATTGTTTCTTTATTTATGGTTTACACTTTCAGTAACTCGTATACAGTAAAGGGTCGAATGATTGGATGATCAGTGAATGATAATTTGGAAAATATGTGGTGGAGAAATCTTCGCCTAATTAGAGACAGAATTAGTATCTGTGTAACTGAGAAACACCACGAAAACCCTCACGTTACTAGGTCGTGTAACTGAGATTAGAATATGTTATGTCTCGATACGAATAACTCTGTCACTCGTATAATACTTTCGTTTCAGGTAAAATTTGCCTTTTGCCCGGAACTCGATAACAGTAACAATAACAATAGTCGTAAGAACACGTATTCAAGTTTCAGAGAGAAGAAAGTCCGTAAGAAGCATTGGCCACCTGCTGGTTGTCCTTTCAGGAAATGAATTTGTACATAGGCGTGATACACGGGCGAAAGCGGTGAAGTGCGTTACTCCAGAAATTTGCTGAAGGTGCAGAATTAATACAGAACTACTGGGCAACACTACAGGTATTTTTCGCAAACTTTCCGTTCCATATGAATTACACAGACTACTGGGAATTCAGTATCAGTAGGCAGAACACAGTTCCCAGTAAGAAATCTGGTGGCTGGGCATGTGCAGGTGTGAGGGATAAAGGGTTTTGGCGCGTAAACTGGAAGGACAGACCGCTGTTGAGTACCTAGGCTCAGATGGGAAGATGATATAAAAGTGGATCTTCTAAGTAGGATGGAAGGTCGTGGACTGAATTTGCCTGTTTAAGGATAAGGAAAAGTGGCAGGCTGTACTGAACACGGTAATGGAATTTCGATTTCCATAAAATGTTAGGAATTTATTGACTAGCAGAGGGGACCTGTTAGCTTCTATGGAACGACACTGCAGCACAAAGGTGGTTGGTTTGGTTAGTTGGTAGCCAATTTGACACCGTAATTGTGAGCAGCAGAAGAGATCAGATTAATGTTAAGTAAAAAACGTAACAAGAACTGTGTCAGTTGGTATCACACTTAACGCTCGTAATAAGTATGTGGAGAATGCAGTACGTGGAAATTGTGCCACTAATTTTTCAACGCACTGAAATCTAGACGCTTTCATACGGTGTAGGCATACGTGAAATGCGGCAACGTACCGCACACAAACTTCAGATGTCTGCTTGTATTTTAGAAATGTATGATCATTATGTAATTAGTGTAAGCAGGGCATTGTGTATGGGGTGTGAGTCATATTGTTGGGTTTTTGTCATTATGTGGTTTCCACGGAAACCAAATGAAAAAGTAGTGTTATTTACGTATAGAAGTCCGTAGCAATATATTTCGTTGTTCGGTTCTTTATTGTAGTGTTTACATTGCCGAGTAATGGTATCCATTAATTTTTTTTAAACTTGAAGCTTGAGGTCTACCCCCTAATATGTTATACCATACTACACATAACTAAGGGAAAAGTAACGTAGAGGCAGTAAAGTGAGCTTGTCCCTGCACACATCATGTAGACATATGGGGAATGGAGATGTAGCTCCACTGATTCATGACCTGGCAACGAGATGGGAAGTCGGATTTTGTCATTTTATTAGTTTGTGTTTGATCGTGAAATGTGAAACAAAAATGCAGTATATTTACGTCTGTATGGGTGTGGTGTGCGTGCGTGTGTGGTGTGTGTGTGTGTGTGTGTGTGTGTGTGTGTGTGAAGCGGTGAACTGAGAGCTCAGCTTGACCGTTTCGTGTTTCCTTTTGGCCTGGACCAAGATATACCCCAGTCGTTTCTTCCCGTGCTTGTGTTTGTCGACATTCCCTGCAACACACCTACATAACCGGCCACTCCGTTCCAGTAATCACTACAGCTTTTACCTAGACGTCTTTCCTTCAACCTTAAAGATGGAGGCAGTATGTTTCTCCGAAACATCTCTGTAATCCTAAGACCCTAGAATGTGTCAAAACCCAGAATACCGTCTTCCGAATTTATAACACTTTTGAGTTGATCTTTTAGCTGCCTTGCGCTATTAACTGTACCTTAAACTTGCTCTGAATAAGACAGGATGAAAATTGTGAGGAATTTTTCTGGACATTCCGTACATGTCGTAGACCAATGTCATAATCGAACATTTTACAGAAAACCAATAAGTATCCGTACAACACAACATATAATTGATACTGAGAACTTAATTACATCCATTATTACGCTGTACAGTATTTTATAAGAATGTACAACAATGGAAGTATTATTACTCAAGATTGAGATCTTGCATTGTTGTATATTACGCATTCTTATAAGGACTTCTACAGCTTGATGATTGCATTATTAACATCCGAAATATGTAGCTGTTTTTAGTTTCGACATGTAACATACATGCTGTGTGTGAGGGATACTTAAGGTTACTAATGTAGTGAACACAGCATGTTCATTCGCGTTAAGTGAATAGCCTACATTCATTATGTGAAGTAGTGTCGTCAAAGTTACAGCAGATATCTCACTTGCCCTGTCTCGCAACGGGTTTCGAAGAATTGTTGTATTTGAAGTTAGATCGCCTGTATTAAAAGTTAATAAATTCTGCCGAAAGATGTAGGCAGCGTATTTGTACCCAGGATCAGACGTACACGGGTTAGTCCCCGGATGACGGCAGACGTGTACTGTGACGATATGCTAAGGATGTTGAGATAACATTCACTACTACTGTAGGACCAGGGATTACAGCATCAGTTTTTTGTCGATTCTCCGTCTTTCCTCGTGTATCCCATCGGGGGTTTGAAAGATAATTAAATACGATATGGTAATTTATGTATTCCGTTATGTGACAGCGATCGTTACACAGTGGAAAACAAGCGACCCAGATCACCTTATTTGTGGTTCCCGCTAGGGATCAGAACTGATCAGTTGTTAACATAGGTTAATTTAAAATTCATTAATTTTTTTCGGTTATGATATTTTCGGGATGGTATTCATTTGAATCCTTGACATGAACTTTTTCGCCTTGTAATTTGCCTGCTGTCGCTACTAACACAACAATGCGTCAACAGAGGGGTGCACCAATTTCGGTATCCTGGGCGACTAAATTGTGTATGGTGGCACCTAATAGTAGTACTTCTGGCGCCTAGAATTTTGGGGTGGCTCCTGGATTTTTGGAAAATTTGTGGACCTCCTAGGTCTTCGTATGCAGTGCACGTGTTTAACGGCCATCGTGAATTAGTCATAGTATTTGGTGTTTAATAAAATATGTCCCCCCCCCCAAAAATGCATTTTTTTTGTGCAAATGGGCGGTTACGATGAGCCCACACAGGTCTGATTTCAATTAAAGCAAATATATTATCTTGAATATGTCGAATTTGTGTGATGCTTGACACTTGCATCTGTAACTATAAAGGTCATACACCAATTAAAAAACTTTATTATCCAACAGATGCACAAATATATAATTCGTAGATATGGCAGCATATTTGCACTCAACAGAGCGAACAGTACACATAACCATACCCATGACATGCTGCCACACGGCCGCATAACATATAACGATGTAATTTTTTTTTACTGAATTTTAACCTAAATGTAACTTTAGCTCGGCTCTAGTGAAGGCTCCCTGATGATGGTCGTAGACCGAAACATGTAGGAACAAGTCAAAGTTATTTTTAATGTAAATTTAAAAACTTCAAGTTTTAATAAAAAGTGCATTTGTTGGTGTATGAACTTTTGGTTACCAAAATGCACAGCACAGCTATAAAAATTGCATTTGTAACGATTGTGTCTGTTGGGTCATGATGAAATATTAGATTGAACAGCTCAAGGATGTCAATTTGGCGGGGATTGCAACATTCATGGCAAAAAATAAGGAATGCATACAGAACTTCAACCGTGAAGAGCGGAAGGAAAACGTCATTTTGGAAATTGTTGTGTAGATCGGAGGAGAATACGAAAATGGATCTTAATGAAGTAGCGTGTTAGGGTGTGGAATGGATTCTTCTGGATCGGAATACGAACATATGTACAGTCTTCTGAAAACCGTTAAGAAATTTCAGGTTCTGTGAACGACGAGGAATTTCTTGACCTGCCAAGGCATCTGTTATTTCTTGAATGTCTGTGTTGCGTGAAGTTAGTACGTTGAAGAACTGCAGTAAGATTGTTGTTCCTGGATGGCTGTGACGTTTCGTGAAGTCCATAATTAGCCTGTTTACTAGGAAACCTATAACAGTGGTGCCTGTTCATTCCCTCCCGCTGCCCCCTATCACACAAGACCGTTTTGGCTTGCCGCTATTGTCACAACACTTTTTTTCCGCACTTCCTCCACCGACGAAGTTTTTGTCAGGGGTTTATCCGATTATATTTTCTCTTCATTATGAACTCTAGCCAACTCCACAGTGCTTAAGGTGCTGTGCTACAAATCGGAAGGTCGCTGGTTCGAGCCCAGCTGGTGTCGTTGGATTTTTTCATTGGCATAAAATCCTTCCGATCGCACTATGGCCCTGGGGTCGACTCAGCCTCTAGCAGAAATGAGTACCGGGAGCATTTCCTGGGGGTAAAGGCGGCCGATGCGTAAGGCTGACAACCTTACCACCATCCTGTGCCGTTGTCATGAAATCTGGGAATCTTAATTTCCTGGAACCCTCTGAGCCACTCCAGGCCTGTAACCTTACTCCATACTATGTCAGTATGACACTCGATACCAGATGATAAGTTTACATGCTGATTAATTCATACATGAATGAGCTATGGTGTCAGCTGACAGGTTTGTCACGGAAAAAAATTGTTGTAGCTGCTGTGCTAAGAAGTAGTTGTTGGTATCGCTGATTCACAGTGAACGTAGCAAATTTCAGTATGTTGCATTGAGAAGATGATAAATATGTATATGCATGATGACCTAAAGGTATTGGTTTTTGTCCGTGTTGTTTTTTGAAATATTAAGAAATCTTATGCATTTCAGTGTACGTGCACCAGAACAATATGCAACGTGGTTCTTCGGTTATTGCGCCAGTATTCCAGCAACGCTTCAGATCTCACAATAACTGTACCCAAATTTAAAAGTAAACGAATCTATTATCGAGGTAACGTTTGGTAAGGGGCCGTGAATTGCTATATGAAGTGAGCTACAAAATTAGCATGATCTTGAGTAAGCGCCCAACTAATTGACGAAGTCCACTGTAGCAGGATCCCATGTCTAAATACCGTCTGTCGAAACCACGATATTTGGACTAGATCCTGAGGCCACTCGTTGTATAAGGCATGTTTGTTACATTACTCGTGACTTCATTGTTTTACCACAGGCGGGTAAAAAAGGTAAAGGCAAATCAGTCCCATTACATCCCCGAGGTGCCTAGAGGGTTTCAGGAAGTTAAGGTTCCCAGATTACGTGACAGTGGCCTAGGATGGTGGCAAGGTTGTCAGCCTTACGCACCGGCCGCTTTTACCCCCAGGAAATACTCCTGGTACTCATTTCTGTTAGAGGCTGAGTCGACCCCAGGGCCATAGTGCGATCGGAAGGATTTTATGCCAATAAAAAAATCCACCGACACCGGCTGGGTTCGAACCAGTGATCTTCTGATTTGTAGCACAGCACATTAACCACTGTGCTACCGCGGTGCCCCCACCACAGGCGGGTAGAATATCAAACATTGCAACTGGACACATGATAAGAATGTTCTTTGGGTTTATCGGCAACCCTTGTTAACAATAAAGGGTTGTTACTGATTCTCAATAACTGCCCTGTCCTTGTTTAGGCGCGTTCGCCAAGTTGCGAAAAGCGACTGGTGGCTTCCTCATGTCTTGTCTGCCTGTCCTTCCGCATGGAACAACTCGGCTCCCACTGGACGGATTTTCATGAACTTAGATATTTGAGGATTTTTCGAAAATCTATAGAGAAAGTTAAAATTTCATTAAAACATGACAAAATAACGGATGCTGTACTTGAAGACGTAACGCACATTTATGGTAATACCTCGCTGATTTTTTCTTAGAATAAGAAATGTTTCAGACAAGAGTTGTAGAGAAAATATAAAAAAGAAAACACAATTATGTTCAGTAACTTTTTATCCGAATATCTTGCCGTCTATGTGATAATGTGGAAAAGTATGGTAGAGTCGGACAGGCCACAGATAAAAATATAATGTGGCTCGTGCGCATTACATGCTGGATAGCTGATACTTAAGGCTAGAAACACACACATAGAATTTTCATTACTTATTGCTTGTCAGTGGCAACAATGGTTACGCGAGTGCGCTGCATTATTACATTGTCTGTCTTGTTAGAATTCCCATCATTATGTGGAAGAACACTGCTTTAGCATCATCACGTTTTTGGACAGTCATAAAATTGCTTTGTTGCATTGGGCGTTTAAAGTACTTATTAGTATCAAGTTTCGTTCAGATCTGTCAGTTATGCTGCAAGCTAAACAGTAGTTCCATTATAAAGGTAAGTGTGGATGGTTAAAAATGCCATTCCTGTGTGGTACGTTGCAGTGTTTTTGTAGCGAAAGTTATTGACTCATTGGCCGCATAGGAAGCGAGGCAATGGGCGTATCAGTATTTTTTTGGTGCTTCTGTGTGGTCTGTCTTCATCAGCACAAATGTTTGGGTATGCATGCCATTAACGTCTTAATCGAAATTAGGTGCCAGTCATCACCCCATCCAGGTTTTCACAGGATCTGTAGCTCGTCCAGTCTTGAGTGAGTTCAGTGAATCACGCAGCTCTGTTCGATTTCCGCTTGTCATGCTTGTTTCTTTTGTTTACCTTCACGTAGTTTTGGTACGAGTGCTGTGGCTCCGGGTTAGCTTGTTAAATTATTTTCAGCATGTCTGATGATAGGACTAAGAATTATCTTTACGTGTCAAGCCACACAGAGTGGGCGAGAAGGTGAAAATGTACTTGTCTGAAGAAACACGCCTTGTAGATGTGCGTGTGGACGTGGAGATCACACATTCTTAACCTTTGATTCAGTGGGGTGGTCATTTCCACCTTCCCGTCGTTTGACCCTAGTGATTATTGGGTTGGAGGCTGAATTGGGGTCGTAGCCGATCAGAACTTGGTGGTAAGTAGAAATATCGTCTGTGACTGGAATCAAGATCCTACCTCAAAGTTCGTAGCAACCGTTCAAATTAAACATCTATCTTGAATAATTACATCTGGTACTTTTTTCTTCTGTGTCTGATAGGGAAGGCAACCTGCCTTCGAAACTGTGCTCGTTGTCTGCATCCGGACGGTTGACATTGTCCAAGACCATACCATTGCCACGTACTCCGTGAAGAACGTCACATTCTTGGTATTGCCTGTGCAGGTCTAGCCGTTGTGACTGGCTGATCTACCCTCCGAGAAGTCCTTCGTGATCTGGATTACTTTGAATATATAATGCCATTTCGTACCCCTTTAAATGCAGCTGTAGAAGAGATCTGGCGGAGAAGTACAGAATTCTGCTTTTTCTCACATTCCGTTAAAGTGTCACAGCCATCTGTACCGTAGGCTTTTGAGGACTTTTAATTTACTTCGGCCGTGAAGTTTGTGACAGTCTTGATAAGTCAGTGTGCATTTTGGACATGACCTTCGAGACGTCCACCCAGGTCAGACTTATGCCAAAAAAATGCCACCAATTCTGAAGATCTTGTTCTGCCCCAAAATGCAAATACATTCGTGTTCTTGTTAGGTGTTTGCGGTTCAGTGTGAATGGGAAAAATGGTTTATCAATCATTACTCTTTTTTTTTTTTTTAATAATTTGTCTTAGGCAGGCGACGGGGAAATATTCAAATTACATTTTCGAAATGTCTTGCGAATTTCAGAAATTTATTTTACGGTGACGACTAATAAGAGTGGCACAGTAAAGCTGAAGTGGTACATATTTTCTGACATAAATGTATTTATTTCACTGTACATTAAAGAAAGAACGCAAGTGAACTCAAAATGAAATTATTAAGCGGAACTTTGCCACATCAACCGTGAAACACGTGACGCAGCTGAATTAAATTTCATAGTTCGTGCGAAAAATAAAAACATTACGGATATAGAGTTAATTAAATATCTGTGGAACGGGAGTGGAACTTAAAATGAGAAGAGTTCTGTGGATTGTTAGTGTACGGGGAATTTTAAAACCAGTATTTTTCCTTCAAAAAACAACTGTATTTTTAAGACAGAAAATCAATTGCATGTTTTGGCATATGGTTAAGCCATCAACAGGCTGTGTACAGAAATAAACATGACAGACAGTCCCGTATAAGTGTAACATTGAGGCGCGTTCGCGTAGCCATTGTTTTAGTGGAAGAGCAGTAATTATTACATATTCTGCGTTTGTGCCTGTATGTTTAGTTATACAGCATGTAAAGCGAATGCGCCGTGTTATAGTATCATCTGTGGCGTGTCTGGTTTTACCGTATTTTTCCACATTACCTAATAAACGGCACGATTAACGGGAAAAGTTACTGAACATAAAATGCGTGTTTTGATCTTCTGTACAACTTTTGTCTGAAACGTTGTTCTCATTCTACGAATAAATCAGCCAGATATTATAAGAAATGTACTTACGCCTACATGTAACGAACCCGTTATTCTTGTCAGATTTTAATGAAACTTGAAATATTTCAACAGATTTTCGAAACATTTTATATAATGAGTTGTCATTAAAATCCATCTAGTGGGAGTCGAGTTGTTCCATGCGTACTGAAGGAAGGACAGATCGACGGACAGACTGACAGGCATGACGAAGCTAATACAGTGATACCTCGGCTAACGAGTGACCCTGCTAACGAATTTTTCGGCTAACGAAGATTTTTTTCGCTGTTTTTCGGACCCGGCTAACGAATGTTTTAGTGGATGCGCGCGCGAACATAAAGCAGCGAACATGAATGGTCGGGCCATTCCAGGAGCTTATTTTTTCCGTCTGTATGTGTGTTTCGGCTGTCGAATGTGATTTCGGAACGAATTATCTTCGTTAGCCGAGGTATCACTGTAGTTGCTGTTCGAAATTCTGCGAACGTGCCGAAAAAGATAAAAATCTTTATTTACAACTGTAATTATTAATATTCTAGTTGAGATCTCAAATATGTTGCATCAGTTAATACTGTCTAATATCAAGTTATAATTCAGTCATTTTCAGAAATATTTTAAGTTGATGGTTTCAAGTAGCTGTGCATATAAAGTAAGATGTATTTATGTATACAGCTACTTTAAGCCATTAACGTAATGTACCGCATTTAACCTTTTGACGCCTAATGTCAACTATAGTGGTCGTACCGCACCGCTAACCTCTGAAGTTGCATTTCATATATTTATTCAACAAATATAGGTACTGAATATTTTAAACATGGTATATACTCTCCGTCTTTTTCTCTTCAAAATGCAGTTTGTATCATAATTCTAGCATATTTGGTTCCTGTATTATTCACATTTTATATACAGGGTGTGCTAAAATTTAAAAAAAAAATCCCGGCGCCAAAAGGTTAATTGTAACTTGATATTAGAAAACATTGATTGATTGGACAGGTTTGAGATCTCAGCTGCAATGTTAATAATTACACCTGAAAATTTGTATATTTTTAATGTCGATTTACATTCTAATGATAGATTACCAATAAGATCAAACATATGACTGATTTCGTGACTTTTAAATATATAGTTCTGTTTGATGGATACGTATTAGTTGTTTTCTTTTATTATTATTATTATTATTATAACACAACGAGATGAATTACCTCAAAATATAGAGATTTCTATAGCACAGAGAACCGGAGATTCTTTAACTTTGCTGCGTGGTTTTTATATTTAATTTTAGCCTTGTTTTTGCTGACGTCGAATTATTTTCGGGTTTTCACTATGTTCTAAGAGTTCAGACTTTTTTTTTCTCAACCATTTTTCCGTTTAGAATGACTTCAGAATTCAAATAAGCAGTTGAAGGACCCAAGTGACGTGCACCTGGGAGGAGAATTCCTCGTTCCCTGCCCCATGGTCGCATGTTCGCACAGTCGTCTCTGTATGGAACGCAAAGGCTTGTAACCTTGTTCACTACAGCCTGCAACTAGACTGTATCCCTAGCCAGATTAATCCAGTCTTTGCCGTCACATTCTGTTTGTCTTATATTCACACTAATATTATCCTTTTGCTGTCTGCCACTACGCAGTGATGTCTTCCCTTTATGTTTTCGACAAAAATGTGGTACTAAGTCGACGTACTTCTATGAATTGCATTTATGTTTTATATCCCGCTGCTGTCATCGTTACTGGTTTCGTCACCCAAATGATATACATGACTGGTACAAGTCATGAAGGTCGTCACATTATAATTTTCTTTATTATTCTGTTGAGTCCTCCCTTTTAGAATCTCGTTGTCCCCTTAGCACTTTGTTGCCCAACACCCGCAGTCTGTACTAGATTTGAAGTTCACACGGTTGCATCAAGGTAGCAGTCTTCTGCGATGTGACGCCGTGTTGTTTGACAGGTGGGTGCAGGCATTTCAGAGAAACCTGCTGCCTCCACTTTCAAGATACTTGTGGTCTGAAGTTCGAGGTAGTGAATTCTTGTGAAACGTCTACACCTATGTAGAAAATTAGTCGTCGTCTCACCCCTAGACGTTGCTTCCCGTGGGGTGACAGAGGAAGTTCTTCACGCACGTAAACAGCAAGTTTTGTTTGAACAAAATGAAAATTAACACACCATTGCATGAACATAAATGAGCTAATATTGTCTGTCAAGTGGAAAGATGTTTTACGAACCGCGGGAGTGCTATCAAGAGATAAGCCCTCCTTACTGTCAGGATTTCCGGAATGCGTTTCCCAGGGCCGTTTATTAGTGACTTCCGTCATTCGAAACTCTCATACGTCTAGTGTTTAAAGGGTGCAAGTGTTAGGAATTTCATTTTACTCCTCTTATTACAGACTTACCAAGAAAACGACTGATAAGCTCACCCACGCGGACGAATGGAAATTCAGCTTTTGGCTGGAATTGTTACATCCATTCCGTTTATAAGATACGATGCGAATGATATTAGGACTAAATATGATAAAACACAGGCATTCCGTGGCTTGAAAAGACACGCGCCCGCCCGCGCGCATTGACCCTTTGTACTAAATGTGTTTCTTGTATGTAATTATTTGAACTTAGATGTTACCACGAGTTGTGACACATTGGGGTTTACGATTTGAGATAAATTTTGAGCGAGGGACTTAAGAATTAACGAGACTTTGAAGGGGTTCACGATACCGGAAAGATTGAAAAACAATGATCGGGGCGCAGAATAGCTCCTTAATAACGTCAAGTCACACAGATTTCTAAAACATTGTCAAACTCGTCAGATTTTTAAAATAATGAACTTGGTCTGCAGTGAGTGAAACTTAGACATTTGAATGGACGACACTGCAAATGATCTGGCACTTGAAAGTGTTTTCCAGGGTGACGTACAATTCAGCGCCTGTGATTGAAAACTGGATGCTTAATAAGTGTATTGTATTTTTTCTCTTTAACGTCGGTATTAATTGTGGAGAAATTATATTGTACACACGGAGACATCGTGCTGATTGCGTAACTGTTACCGGCTTTAAATATCACATTGAATTTTGTACTACGAAAATCCCCAGTGTTTTGGAAATAGCATTACGTCTTAAATGCGTTGTGTTACCACTTTAAAACGTCTGGATTAGGATTGAAACTACTGATTAAATATTTTTTTAACATTAGTGTCTCGATACGTTCAGGATGCAGTAACTGCCATATCGTCTTCAGAGACTCGGCGACATATCGGACGATGAACGTAAATGAAGAAAACTACGGTGGCCGGAAAGAGACCACACAATTTACGAATTGTATGTACTGGACACTAACACAATTGACGCTCTTATCTGTCTCTGACGTGGCGACTGGAGCTGGTCTGAAGCCTACACATGTCCCTATACAGTGAGTGCCATGGTTTATGCGGCCGGAGCGTGAAGGTCGTCTCCATCCCCCCCCACCGCAATACCATGGCTGTTAAACACAGAGGCAAGCTACAGTTTTTAAATTGGTAAAGTACATATTGGTGCTGGTGCCTTATGACGTTTAAAAGATGCAATGTACGAATAATATGTGTGTGTGTGTGTGCGTGCGTGTGTGTGAGTGTGTGTGTGTATGTGTGTGTGTGTGTGTGTGTGGAAGGAGCAAGACGAAAGGTAATATCCGAGCCTTAAGCCATATTTATTAAATATCGATTTGCTTGTGTTTGTGAAGGAACTGACTCATTTTAACAGATCAGAGAATCCTCAAAACTGGACTGGATATGATGACTATGACTTGCCCTTCCAGCTTTTGTTCCTTTGAGGCACATGTGTACAGCTAGTACCGTCTCACACTCATTGATTCGCAAACCCATGCCAGATTTCCGTACAATGCAAATTTTGGGATATTTACTATAGTGTCATCATTTGTATAAATAGTCCATTGTTCATTGTCATTTTTGTGGCTTTGCGTGTGGCAGGAATTTTCGCAATTTCTTGAAGTAAGTTGTCCGCATTGTTGTCTGTCACGTGGTTTCGAGTCGATAGTTCCATGCTGCTGACTTCTGGGAATTATTTGATTGGCGTTTGCCATATTATCGTACTTTTTGATCCACTGAATCCAGAGTCCGTTTTTTGCTTGATTGTTTGTGGTCTCTAAGCGCCTCTTCTTTCTTCTACATCTTTAATGATGTTCATCTGAAAGGATTACGTATTCTATTCATACAAAAGAAAACAGTGTAAACAGCGTTCTTCTGTGAGTTAATATTATTATCTTGTTTTGCTTGGTAATTTTTAAGGAATTATTTATATGTCCGAAAAAAAATTATTGCTGGAGGGGTCTAGAACTTGAAAAGTAAAATTTCGCTGATAAGCGTCGAGTCATCTTCCCCGAGTAACCTCATGCTATAACCTCACCGATAAGTACTTTTGGACTCGACCGAACTTAGAGAATTGCTGCAAAACGAGATTTCGCTTCATTGTCTTCTGCTGTACGAGATGACAGAAGACTACTTGAGAGGTTATTTGCGTGGTGTTGCGTGCTAAGGTTCAGCTGTGTATTGGCAGTAACCGTGAAGTTAATGCAAATTTTACTTTATTAGTGTGGCGTTGTGCTCACCAGAGATTAGGAGTGTCGGCTAGTAATGTAAATTAGCAATCTAAGGAAAATTGAATCATTCATAGCTAAGTTTGGTATCATGTGTCGCCTGTCACCAAAAAAAAGCGGAGAAATGCAACTCCGCTTAAACTTGGAGGTTCATCTTGCAAGAGTAAAATTTGCAAAATAACAAAATTTTGGGAGTTTGTGAATAGCTTAAGGATTCTGGCTATTTCGGTACATTAAGGTTTAATGTGGCGTATGTCGAAAAGCAGTTACGAGGCTTATTCAGAAAGTAAATACCGTTTCGCTGTAAAAAAAACCGAGTAAGGTTTCGTATAAAATTTTATTGTTATCAGATTCTACATTCTTCAAACTATTTTTCCACATATTCGCCGCCATTATTGAGGCACTTATCGTAGCGGGGCACAAGTTTTTGTATACC
>Ga0136643_10010415_pt1 | contig 13738 bp, 8 predicted proteins | sample TergutLab28metaG_FD_96883 | JGI IMG/M metagenome (GOLD analysis project Ga0136643, IMG submission 96883) | Labiotermes labralis P1 segment gut microbial communities from Petit-Saut dam, French Guiana - Lab288 P1 (version 3) (version 3) | ecosystem: Host-associated > Arthropoda: Insects >...
ACTTGATGACACTTGCTTTATTATGTCAATTTACTGCTCAACATGTTTCAGATGTTAATACATCCATCTTCAGGAGCTTGCGACTACTTGTTGCATTGTTGTGTAGGCTGACTTGAGGCGTGTCGGTGTTATGTAGCGGGATTGTCTGTTGGTGATGCATCCGAGTGCAGGCTGAACCAATAGTACTGTGAGTAGTGAGTAGAACAGTGAGTAGTGGTTCAGCCTGCACTCAGATACCACATCACCAACAGACAATCCCGCTACATAAGACCAGCACGCCTCAAGTCAGCCTACGCAACAACGCAACAAGTAGTCGCAAGTTCCTGAAGATGGATGTATTAACATCTGAAACATGTTGAGCAGTAAATTGACATAATAAAGCAAGTGTCACTAAGTTGGTCTACCTTTATTCAAATATCAAGATGATGCACGGTCCAATACGCATAACATATTGTAAAATTCACTCCCACTAAATTCTCTAGGTGTCCCTTAAAACTGATGTATGTAGGTAAGATTATCTTATTCCATCTACTGTCAAGGCTGTCATCAGAGTTAATGGCAAGTTCCTGGAAATATTCATTCAAGTTTATTTTATACTCAACTTGTTTTTCTGGTAGAGTCATTTTTTCATAATCATATTTTTCAGCCTTTTTCCCCAAGGAACATTTAGCATTGGAAATTCTAGCCCAAATTCGCGACACAAGGAGGAAATGATCTGAGTCAACATTAGCACATCTATGTGTTCTAGCATCCATTAAATGAGAAACATGTCATGAATCTATAAGAAGATGGTCTATTTGACAGAAATGATGTACATCTGGAGATCTCCAAGTTATCTTGTATATATCCTTATGTGGAAACAGTGTGGTACCAATGACCATGTTTCTGGATGCTGCCAAATGGATTAGTCTTTTCCCATTTTCATTACTTTCCTGGTGGTAGGCGTGCTTTCCTGTTGTAGGGTAATATATTGCTTCCTTGCCAATCTGTGCATTCAAGTCTCCTATTATCAGTTTTACATCATGTTTGGGGCAAGCATCATTCAAATTCCTTAATCCATCATAAAAGGCATCCTTTTCAGTGTCAGATTTATCCTCCGTTGATGCGTGAGCATTAATTATACCGTAATTTAAAAATTTTCCCCCTAATCTTTAACCAGCACATCCTGGGAGATTTGGGTTGAAAGTTCATAATGAGGTGTTTCACCTTTTTGTGAATCACAAATTCTGTTCCTAATTTATGTTCCTTGTTATCACAATTATAGAAAATAATCCAGTGTTTCTTTTCTGTTGTTCCCGACCCTATCCATCTCATCTCCTGTACACAGGTTATATCCACATGATACTTTTCAAGTTGGTCCAATAACATTTGTAATGATTTTGATAGGTATAAGGATAAAACATTCCACGAACCAATTCTCAGGTCCTTAAATCGTTTCATAGGTCGTCGTATTTCGGACAGTCTGGCCATTGCTTCTTTGGATTTCATAACAATATTTTTTTCTGCAGCAGGTTTTAGCTGCATCCAGGATCGTTATAAGTGGAAATCGTAAGTTGAGAAGGTCAAAACATTCAAAGATTGAAGTTGTAGCGCCTGAAGAAGAGAATACTTCCTTCATCTGGGTACTTGGACTGAATGTGCCTGAAGATGGAGGCACTCTGAGCCTTTGAAATTCTGGAAATAACCCAGTGACACAGGTCATATTCCAGAAGACCCCAACTCCTCAACATTTTGGAGTTAGCAATTTCACCCGAGGATAATATTAAAATGGATCTTCAAGAAATGGGATGGGGGATGGAATGGATTGATTTGGCTCAGGACAGAGACAGGTGGCAGATTCTTGTGAATACTGTAATGAACCTTTGGGTTCCATAAAATGCAGGGCATTTCTTGACTGGCTGAGGACCTTTTAGCTTATGAAGGACTCTGCTCCATGGAATTAACTACCAATTTCACCCAATTTCAGTTCCTTCTTTGTGGAAGCATGCAGCAGATCTTTATGCTTTTAAACAAAAAAGCATCTGTTTACCATACAGAAGCTTTCCTTGCAGTGTAGCTAGCAAATATGGCTGGCTCAGGCAATGGCCCTTCACATGCGTGACAGTAAAAATTTTATGGAAACATTTCCATGGACCACAGTCTACATGCTACGAGTCAGAAGAATCATTCTTTATTCCTCCTAATACTGTGCCATACACTCACCTGTTATTCATACACAAATACCCATTTGTAAAGAGCAGTCACAACTAGAGCAGGAATCAAAATAAGAATCCTGACATCTAATTCTTGAACAACAACAACATTTAGTTGAATGCAAATAACAGTTAGTTGCATTCAACTAAATTTGTTGTCATGGTTCCAAGTGCAAAATATGCAGCAGGATAATTAACATAAAGATAGATATAATTCTGCAGTTTTAGAAAGTTGGAATATTTTTTATTTTCAATTAACAATTATTCTGGGACATATTGAGCATAAACAGACTTCCTGCACACCCTTTCCAGTCTCATTTTCATTATAAAAAACAAAACAGCACAGAAGTATAACATCAACACATTAACACATATTATAAATACAACCATTCACAATAAAGCATGTGTAAAAAGCTCATGCTTATTGAAGGTAATAATGCTGATACTACATCGCACAAATCAGCAGTTTTAATTAGACTGGTGTCATATCACACAGCCATGATTCAGATGTTACATTGGACAAGGCTTATTTTTATGACCAATTTTATACGTTCATCAGGGAGCAGTAATCACTACAAAAATCCAGTGTGTAATGAATGGAACTCTTCAATATCTAATGTAAAGAAAGAAAGTGAATGAAAAGTAAGTTACCATGTTATAGATACGTGTCATTAGGTTTTAACACCTGGACCATATAAAACCATGCAAGACTTCTTAACCCTTCAATGATGCTGTGGTACATACTGCAACTACTGCCCAGTAGAGAAGGATTCTGAGCAGAAGTACCCTAAATGCGTCATAGAGACACCGGCAGTGCGTGAGGAATTAAAGGTCAGTGTAATGCACCAAGGTCACCATTTGAAGGTTAAATGCATAAGTAAAAGAGGATTCATGTGTAACAAACTTATGTAATGCCATAAAAAATATCAAACTACTGTACAGAAGTATGAAGGATGCCCCTTCACTTCCACTTCAAGTGGGGGAGATACACATTACACAAGCTCAGATGGCAGTCAATTCATGTAACAATTTTGTGTCTGTTTACAGCTGAGCTGTCTTGATGGATACACTGTTATTTGTTGCATGTCACAACATAGGTGGAATGTGAACTATCTGAATACTGCAATTCTTGTGGAGTCATTCAACACCACACCTTTAACTTCCTGATACAATGCTGACCCTTTGTTTTTAGGTGCCTGCAGCTACAACTAATAGCAGAAATACAATAATCTGAGTTTTGTAATTGCAGACCTGCCTCTTGCAAGAAGAAAGAACACCAGGAATTCTACCCCAAGTTCTTCCTGGAATGTTTTCAATTTTCTGGGCACAAACTAATGGCATGATATTTGAAGTTCTCAGTGCAGTGCTATAGGGGATTCAGGTTTTCTGGGATCTGATGATGTATCCTTGTGTGAGTGTTCCCATAGTTCCTTCATCCTGAAGGATTAAATACTCAACAGTGAAGGCACTGCAATCTCTGGACACAGCATCACATCCCACAAGACCTGAATCCTCAATTATCCACAGTTCCAGACACTCATTCCATCTTGTGAAGTCCCTTAAGTCTGACTTACCAACCAAAACAACTTCCTCTTACAAATGATGCTAGAGATTTCTCACAAACTGCCACTAAATATAAAGAAGTAATATATGGTACAGGAACCTTTAAGATCTGACAATACATTTCCAATGCTGTAAGTTCTGTGTAATGTTTATGGTATGAAAATTTACAGTAATTTAAAAATGGAAGTACAAATAGTTATCCAGTGACATAGCATCATACACCAGAAGAACAGCATCCTTAACTTGTGTAACAAATTGCAATTATTTCTGGCTCAATTTGAATACAAACCACTTGGAAAAGAATCTGATGTTGCTTCAATAATCCCCTTGTATAAATTCAAATGTGAGATGTCTTTAAAAGAATGCATGAAGAAGACAGTGCACCAATGTGATAACTGAGAAGCCCGAAATGCTATTCAGCCAGGAAATACGAAGCACTGCCATCTGCAGGCAATACATTTGTATTCGTGAGATCTTCAGCAACCACAATGAGATTTACCTATTCACTGATTGTGTCAGAAGAAACGAGCTGTTTCTGCAAATCTCGATAATAAAGGACTGAAAGAACAAGGCACTAGACAGGAACCAATGCGGGAGTGTAGCCGATCTAATTAGGGACAGATAAATGCTGCACCATCAGAGGATGTGGAGGAAAGGAACAAGTTACAACCTCCCTAAAAATGTGGCTGGAATTATACAGATTTATATTTTAAAATGGCACCGGATAAACATGAAGATGGCTTTGTTCGAAGAAGATGCAAACAGTGCACAAAAATGGGATCATAAAGAAAAAGTGCTGTTTGTGTGAAGTACATGTGTTGCACTATGACATAAAATGCTGTGAGATATTTCTCTTTTGTTGTTGTATGCTTGGTTCTAACTTTATACAGTTAAGTCCCTGACTTAAACAGATGTGTACGTACGTACGTACTTGCATGGTAGCATAAGTACTTTTTTTCAATTTAATTTGGGCAGTTCAGCTTCAGTGATCACCGGTACTGGATATACAGGTTTCATCTATTACAATAAATTACAATATGGTAGGGGTATACACATCTGTCACAAACTACATCATATTTAATGACTGCTAATTTTCAGCTTACAAAGTAGCCTTTGCAACATACGAACATAACCATCTACGCCTGGGACTTAACTGTATTTACAATTAAAAGATAATGACAACAAATGGCTTGTATGATTTACAGAATTATATCACACATTGTTTCTGAAGTTAGTACACTGTTGTTCATAAAACAGGTACTTGGCTGTTGCGTATGACCGTATCATTTACATGAAAAATTACAAAAGGTACTTGATAGTTTAGGGGTATCCAGCTGAAGGACTAACATGGCATGTCCTCAGGATTTCAATGCATTATATCACTTTGGAGTTACAAACTGTACTGACAAAGTGCGAATGTTATGTATCAAAACACAACTTTATACCTGCCCACTGTTTACAGAGTCAACATTTCTTCCTGATGCCCCTACATACTGACAACATTATAGATCTTTCCTCTCTTTCAAGCTCTGTAAGCTTATTTAATAAGAAACAGTTTTCCCCCCTGACAAATTTTATGCCTAACTTTATTTGTTGTTGGTTGTTTGTACTTGTTTTACTTTTGCTTGTGCTGCTGTTACCGTTCAACAACTGTATGAATATACAAAGAACAAACTAAAACCAACAGATGTCTACACCTGTCTGATGTATGCAAGTGACATTTCACCGTCACATCCGCCCATATGATGCACGAGATGCTTGGTCTTTTCAAATGAAGACACACATGAAGAAGTGGACCAGTACCTCAGAACTGTCATCCAGCACAGCACTGGTAAAGGCCACTCTTTTTTATGAGCATGTTTTAACCCTTTTAGTGTGGCAAAAATTTGCCAGATTTTCTAATTTCTGTTCATGTTTTAAAAAATCAAACTGTGTTCTGTTTTCACTAATGTCTGTGCACTACAGTACAAGAGCTGCTCCACACACACATATAGCGATAACTTACGGAAATTAAATATGAGCAATGACAATGAGCAGCTCATTTCAGAACATTAAGGATCTTCAATTTATGTGACAACCATTGCTCATCACTTCCCATTATCACTGCCACACAGGTGGCCAGTCAGCTGAGTGGACTGTGTGAATGTGATAAACAAAATGACACAAAGTGGCTACCAACAGTTGTCAAGTAAAATAGTGACCCTATATTATACAAGACACAGATGGGTGTTCACAGAATGCAATGGAAACTACATACAAAATAAAATATCAAGTGTGGAATATATTGTATATGACATGGGTAAAAGGTTAAACTATGTACAGGTAATTTCAATAATTTTGCAATGCACTATATTCCTTATCACTAACTTTAACGCCTATTAATACACAGAGCCTCTGAAACATAATTCTGTGTTTGACAATGTTGCTGTTTCTTGGAAGCCTTATGTTACAGTTCACTACATCACTGTTTAATATGTAGGCTATCTTGTTTAAAGGTTGTTAAGATGGTCTGATGTATTCCACATACCACAGAGATTTTTAATTATTCTGCTCTTTACGCAGATGACACACCCACAAACTAAGCAATTTACAAGTGAAAGTACTTCGAAACGATCATTATTTATTGTGAAGTAAGGACCAGACCACAAGTATTATTTGACCTGATGGAAAAGTAGGTGTTGGGAGGTTTGTGTTATGTAACTGACATGTAATCCAGACTTTTGTATTTAAGTAAATAAAACATGACAGTGATCAGGCTGAAAATTTACACATGTTTCCATGCATTGGCAAAATACTACACAAATTTTATGGCAGTCATGGGAATAACTTGTATATCTGGTTTGGGAATCTGCAAAAAAGCCAAGCAGCTTTCAGTGTGTCTGCAATTACAGTTATTTGCACTTCTGGAGATAACTGAGGTTCATGAATTTGCAATTTTCAGATTTTAAATATTCCTATTAATGCTTTTAGTTGGCCCATATTACGTGTGTAAACTAAGGGGGGCACTGCGAGATTTGAGGTTCTAAGAGCAGAGTTGCTGAGGATGTGATACTGCCTTGCTAGCTGAGGGGTACCGTACATTTTGGAAGGTTGTCAGGCTTGTATCTTCAAGGGTCCAGCAGTCCAAGAAGAATGTCATTCCTCTTGAACTGTGTATTGATAAATTAATGTACTCATTAAAATTTAAGAGAAAATTGTATGTTCCTAGTTCTAAGGATAAATTTGTAATTGGTACTATGACAAATGCCATGCATACTATGTACATAATAATTTGCTCTGTATCTACAAAGATTTACTAGAGGAAAATAAATACAATACAAAGGAAGACACTATGACCCTTTAGAAGTGTCAGCAACCACAGACCCAAAGGAACATCACCACATCCCAAGAGACATGAACTGTCTCAGATAAAAGTGATTGAACTTACTACTGGGGTATGTTTTTACAGTTATTCATGTGCCACCATTGTTACATTATCATGAAATACGCATTATGCAATTGGTCAAATTGAATGCAAAGAATTCAGTCTTAAAAACTACCTCATCTTCTCAAAAGTACTGAGTTTTAAATTCATCATATTGCACTGTTAATCTCACTCTGTTACTGATTCTACCTGCAGGAGTTCTGTAATTTACTTGTTGACATATAAACTGTATTAAATTTACCATTCTCTTTAAAATTAGACGGGAAAAAGGCAATGCATATTTCACCTTACAAGTATCCCAAGAAACTAAAATAATTGGAATGGACATATCAACAAGCAGAAATATGTCTTAAAGCTTCCATAAGGACACAATTTAACAGAATCTTCTTGGGTGGACAGCTACATGATGCAGTTCAAATCAGTGTTTCAGAGACTTGACTCTGTCTCTGAAATGTTGGTTTGCAACACCTTAACAGAATGGTCAACCCACAGATTCTGTTGAAGCAGAATTACATTACCACACATTTCAGTACTCCAAAGATGTCACTATGCTCATGACTTGGGCAACTTTTCACAACAAACATTTTCTGCATACAGTGACCAGCACCAAGTTCCTTAGGGCAACACTACCCATTGTTGTACCAATTAAAACAAGCAGAAATATTTGTTATAAAGAGAAATAACAACCTTTTTACTTTTATGAGAAGTTCTTTCCCCTGTAAAACAAAAATTATTTCAACTGGTCTGGTATTACTTGACATCTAAAGCAGCTTCTATTGTTTTACTGATGTTGCTGACCTCAGATGAAGATCTGCTGTTGACGCTTTGATGTAATAATCTGCGGCTCGACCGTTGCTGCAACCGTTTAAGTTTGCTGCATCTGTGATATGGCCATTTGATAAAATGCCATTAGTTTCAGGAACCTGGAACATATAAAAGATGTGTTACCAAAAACACAAGTGTGTCAAAATGTCTTCTTCTACACCTTCCCTTTAAAATGGACTTGAAGCATGCCAACTCATCATGCAGGCTCCATCACTAACACAAATCTGTGGCAATGGGCACTGAGGTGGTGAGGATAGCCTGTTGTCTGGAAGAGTGGTGATATGATCTGGAGTTTAGGCACAGGTTACTGTTGGTGGGTATACAGTAAACTTCATGGCCCAGTGAGCCTTCCAGTCTCCTGCATTTGTCTGTGCTCTGGAAGGTAAGGTGGCTGCCTCTCTTGGTCTCCATGGTGAACTGGACATTCTTACAGACACTGCTCAGGTGGTCCAAGAACCTCTACAACTTCTGCGGACCATGACACCAGATCACAAATATGTCACTGAGATAATCAAACCAGCACAAAGGCATGTGGGCCACTTGCTCTCATGCCTTATCCTTGAAATGGCACACGCACGCACACACACACACACAAGTCAATGATAAGGGGAGAATATAGCAATCCCATGGCCACCCCATCAGGCAGCATCTGTCAACAGTACTACAATCATCCCAGGAACTTTAATCTTCAGAATGCAGTTTATTCATTCTAAGAGTTCCATTTCAACACTTATCAACTTCAATGTAGTCATTCTACTACACCCTTCTCAACATACCTTTTGAATTCTTGCCTTTGCAACACTGATTTTCCTCTTCTTTTGGTAAGTTTGTTTGTAGAATTCTCTGAAGAGGAAGAAGAACAAGACAGAATGCATGCCAATGAACCACATAAATGCACGGGGATAGTTGCAGTCAATAAACAGTAGCTGGAATGAATGTACCATGACAGCAATGAACTGGACCTGCCAGAACAGTAAGCAGCACAATATAAAGGCTGCAAGGTTCAAGAGGCACTCAATATATTCTAAATCAACGCAAACTTCTTCCAAGTGATTAAGACATAAAGTGCAATTAATGATTATAAACACATCATTTTTCAAAATGCAGTACCATTAGGTACAATTTTCACACAAATATTAGTAAGAAAAGGAGTTAGTGAATACTAGCAACAGAACTGGTGGAGCCATGACTCAGTCCCACATCTTCCCCCCACCTCCCAATGTTCAAAGAGATCAGGAAAATTTTGTGTTCTCATTTAACAGTTCATACCCTAGTAGTTCCATTTTATGTTACCCTTTTCAGCAATTTTTGTGTTGACAAGAACACCTTCACCCTCTCTGACCCTTGGTTGAACACTGTACAATTATCTGTTGTCTTCTTCGGCTCTTTTTATATCTTTCAGGTGAAAAGCATTGGGTTTCTCAATGGGCTATTTTGTCTTTGTCTAATGCAGACACTGGGTTTGGAATAACTCAACCACATTCCTATTACAGACTTGTTACTAAGAAAAAACCCACGGACACACATGAACAGCTTTGATCTTGGCAGTGGTGGCATTGAGAAGGTAAGGCTATCTGACATATATGACCAGTTAACTCATATATTCCACTTAAAAATACATTGGAATGAAGTGCAGTTGTGTTTTGTGTGAGTTAATAGTGTTATTCTCTGTTGTGTGCATAAATTAGCCTTTATGCTTGTTACAAACTGAACAACTAACTGCAACAAGTGCGAAGTGACATGCAGCGATACAGACTTGTGTTTTCGAGAGGACATGCATGTTTTCTCTGCAAACTGAACCTATAGAATCAAAATCAAAGCTATTCTAAACAGTTGAGGACAGTACTAATTATACGATTGTTAAGCCTCACACAAAAAAACCACACACACACACAAGAAACTGCAAATGTTAGAGCAGCTTTTCTTGCACCGTACATCCACAGAATTTCTGCAGTGGGAGGGAGAAAACTGGATGCTGAAACAGGTATGGGAAACATGAAGACAAATGGAGCCCTGTGTCAGGACTAGTAGCTGTGTTAGACCAATACCGTTTCTGTTATGTGCAGGTACCACAGGACTTAAGAAACTAATAAAGAAGACTCTAAGAGGCACTGACAATCTTCTGCAATAGACAGACCAAAAGCATTCTCTTCTTAGAGCCACACAGACTACAACAAAACATTCAATGTTCCTCACATCCTCCTCCCATATACATAAAGAAAATATAATGAAACACCATACTTCATTAACACAGTCTGTTTTAACATTCTTTAACATAAATAACATAATATGAACAAATATTGTGTGGTTAAAACAAATATATTTTAAAACAAAACCATACAATACATTTTTGTTCAATAGTTCACCCTCAGCATCTTCACTAGAAGAAGCTATTCTGTTAATATTTGTAAGTGTGTTATTGAATGATGCTCACAGTCACTAAGCTTATACAGCATCAGAGATGGGTGGATGGATGGATGGAGAATGGAGCATAGGTCAAGTGATAGTGACAAGGGAAAATCGAAGTACTCGGACAAAAACCTTGTCCCAGTGCCACTTTGTCCATCAAAAATCACACATGGACTGGCCTGGGGTTGAAATGAGAGTGGAAGTATTAAAATGCCGACTGTCAGTATGTACCAAGGCCAATCTACTGAAAAGCCAAACAGACATCATGAAAGTAATAAGGGATGTTCAGTGATTGTAACTTGAAGTAGAAATCACATTTTACTAACTGACTAGCAACTAACCATCTGGAGAGTAGTGAGGTGTTTCTTCCACCAGAGGTATTTCTGGTACTGTGGTCCCAAAGCAGCCAACAGGTAGTAAGTGTACATGACAATATGCACAAATGTGTTGAGCAATCCAAAGAAAGTACTGTGTCCTCCTGAAAATCAAACAGTTCACATTCATATTGTCATCTAAATATAACGGGTATGATAGAACTTGCCATATATAAGTTTGGTAGATATGTCCCAACATGCTGCTTCCAGCTTCAGGTTAGAAGATTCAGCCAAACAACATGAAGTGTCATGAAAGATAATATTATCACAGTGATGTTGCTGAAAATCAGAGTTTTCTATGGTTTGATGCTGAGTCACTGGGTGAGCAGTTTCCAGTGTTTCAATGGATGGGGGTCCAGCAGTCCCAGACGCACTTCTTGACCCTCAAGATGAGACATTACAATCCTCCAAATTTCAGGCACTATTCAACAAATCAGACAGCATCACGGGGGAAAGGGACGTAATGAATGACTATATAGGTGCTATTACACAGAGTGGGGAAGACCAGAATGAGTGGCACAACAGTGGTCCTATACACAGAAGAGTGGCCCGGAGTTACTGACACATCCGTGATTCCATGTACAGGACTGCCAACAAGTTACCATACCTCTACCTAACTTACTATGTGGATCTGTAGGTGCAAGCCATGTGCCTGTGATACATTGTGAAACACAAAGGCAGTAAGTGACAATACCATCTGTCACACATGATTGTAAGGCACAGTAAACAAAGCTAAAGGCTTGAATCTGAAGATTTAATCACCTGGTGTTCACCAATAACCTGGCAGACATCAACACACACGTCATGCACAGCTCAAAAGACCAACTCAAAAGTTCTTGCTGATGATAAATGCACAATTTATCACAGTGAACATCACAGAATGCTTGTGATTTTGGCATGGAGAACCTGCATTGCACAGTGCAGATGGAATGTAATCCACCACTATTTCCCAGCCACTCTATAGACAGCAGGACCAGACTGATTGGCACATTGGTGGTCGTACATAGAGAGGGAGGCCAGAATGAGTGGCACAGCAGCAGTACTACAGACAGGGTTCCGAACAAGCGCCATATCCATGATACTATACACAGAGGGAACCAGAATGACAGGCACATTGCTGGTACTATGTAGAAGGAGACACATGGTAAATTGGTGGTATGACACAAAGAGACACCTCAATGAGTGGTACATTGGTGATGCTATAGAGACAGGGATCAGTAGCAGGGCCACAGCAGTGGCAATGCATACAGAGGTGATCAGAATGAGGGGCACTTTAAGTAGCTGTACACAACAACTGTCTGTCCATGAGCAAAAATTGAGAAGTGCAGAAGTCACCTCCATTTATTCAGCAGTCCGGCTACGTGGGAGTCAGATACGAAGAAAACAGCACAAGCAATAATTTATAAATAATATGGGACTGCTGCAATTACAACAGAAACAATAAGCATTCCATTGTTTTAACATATAAATATTAACACAAAATCATTTCACAGACAAACTGTTATGTCATATTAAGAACAGTAACACACCAAACTCCTCTCAGATTGAAAGAATAACACATTTCTGCACAAACCTGGTGTGAATTTCACTCCAAACCATACACTCATAGGCATGACCCCATGATGGATAACATGTAGGGTTGATACATGCTGATTCTTTTTCCTAAGTACAAAGAAGATCTGTAACACAGCAACAGGAGATTTTCAGTGTTACATACAATGTAAAGAAAGTGAGATAGTATTTCAAAAAAGAAATGGAAGAAATTTTGGTAAGAAAGTTATCTGCCACACTACTCGTCAGTTTTCAAAAGGCATAATTTCCTGGATCCTTTACATATATGAGTTCTTTCCTTACAGAACAGTAACTACTGTAATTCATTTGAGTACTTTTTTCACTGTGAGTGTACTGAATATCAAACAGGTGATTCATTCTTTGTGAGTGTGCTGCATATCAAACAGGTGTTTCATTCTTTGCAAGCTCTGAGCTTTCCACAGTGGTGTAGCTGAGGATTCAGGCCTTTTGGGAAGTGACAATATGTCACAAACTTTCATGATGCTTTGACAGCATTACATTTCATCAAAAAGTTGAGCAGCACTAACTTAGTAACACAGCATCACAACCCAGAAGGCCTGAATCTGCAGCAAATCCCAGACCCATTATTTCTTCCTTAACACACTGCAAACAAAGGAAAAAACCAAATAATTAAAATCTGCACAGATTTGGGGTTGTCATGGCATTGACTGTACCTCCTCACACACCAAAAAACTTAAACCTTCACAATATGAGCAAGTAGCTGAGTGGAGAAAGAAATGTGCTGAAAATAAGCCAAAAATGTGTAACATACTTTGTTACAAGACACACATATTGTTACAAGACACACATACTGTTACAAGACACACACACTGTTACAGGACACACATATTGTTACAAGACACACATACTGTTACAAGACACACATACTGTTACAAGACACATATATTGTTACAAGATACACATATTGTTACAAGACACACATATTGTTATGAGACACACATACTGTTACAAGACACACATACTATTACAAGATACACATATTGTCACAAGACACACATACTGTTACAAGACACACATACTGTTACAGGACACACATATTGTTACAAGACACATATATTGTTACAAGACACATACTGTTACAAGACACACATACTATTACAAGATACACATATTTTTACAAGACACACATATTGTTACAAGACACACATACTGTAACAAGACACACATACTGTAACAAGACACACTTATTGTTACAAGACACACATATTGTTACAAGACACACATACTGTTACAAGAGACACATACTGTTACAAGACACACATATTGTTACAAGACACACATATTGTTACAAGACACACATACTGTTACAAGAGACACATATTGTTACAAGACACACATATTGTTACAAGACACACATA
>Ga0136643_10010417_pt1 | contig 13735 bp, 8 predicted proteins | sample TergutLab28metaG_FD_96883 | JGI IMG/M metagenome (GOLD analysis project Ga0136643, IMG submission 96883) | Labiotermes labralis P1 segment gut microbial communities from Petit-Saut dam, French Guiana - Lab288 P1 (version 3) (version 3) | ecosystem: Host-associated > Arthropoda: Insects >...
GCTCCAACATGTTTCGATCCTAAGATCATCTTCAGGAAGCTACACTGTTCCTTGCTAAAGTCACATTTTTAAAAACACTCACTGATTAATTTCCTTATATTAACTTGGTGTTGTGGCAGCATGTCGTATTTTGTAAGTCGTAAGCTGCTGAGAATGCGCCTGACTATGGTTGTGTGTCGTGTGTTATGCTGCGTGAGTCACGCAGCATAACACACGACACACACTCTACGAAATGCACGGTGCAACGATAAAGATAATCTGTGGCACTTTTACGTTTCCTGATTTATGTTTTCTCAAATACTGATTAGCGGACCGCGTTGGCCGTGCGGTTCAGGGCGTAGGTCTACGGCCACTTGATTGCTGGGATCGCGGTTTCAAATCCCGTCTGTTGTGTTTGTTGTGTAGACAGCGGCCTCTGAGACGAGATTATCACGCCTGCAGAGGAGTGCTGTATGTATGCGTTATTGTTCTTGGTCTAGGCCCGAGTGGGGCCGTTGCGCCGTAAAAAAAAAAGTGGTAATACATGGAAATGCTTCGTTCAACCACTCGATGGTACATAAAACTTAAGCCGCATAAAATTCATTGTGAGCTCCTGTGATATCTACAGCGATCCACCGGATTGCATAAAGGGCGGTGAATTTCTTGGTTATATGAGCGACTCTTGGCTGCTCAAGGAGGACAATGCTTCGTGGGGCGAGCTAATTGGGTAGTTCTGTATCAAGTACTGGATTTGGTAAAGGAAAGTTATAAGAATGTAATATTACCATTATCTTGTTTATTTCAGAAATTCAGTGCTGTTTACGATTTTGAAAAACATTGTGATTCGTTACCGGTAGAGATATTCTGTGGCAGCAACGCACTTTGAACACACACACACCACGCACGCACACGCGCGCGCACACACACACACACACGCTCATTCATTCATTCATTCATTTATTCATTCATTACGTGGTCCCCTTTGCGACAGGTCCACACCCACTTCCACAACGAGTTCTCCGTGAGAGTGCGATCTACAGCTACGTCTTTCAAATTCCAGTATCCGATATTTGCTTAAGGTCATCCAGTAGCTGCGTACGTCTTCTTCCTCACCTCCCGTTTCATCCATTTTCCCTTCTATCTTTCCTATAATAACGGTTTCAGAAGGCAGTTCCTACGCAGTATGTTACCAGTCCATTCAGCCTTCCTTCTTATTATTGTAGTTAGGATATTTCTCTCCTATTTACCTGTATGTAAAGTTTCTTCATTTCTCACACCTTTGGTCAAACTGATCTTCTCCATCGTTCTTCAGCATCACATTTCAAAATGGTCAAAGTATTTCGGACCCTTTTTCGAAAGTGTTTAAAATTTTAGCACCATACATAGCCGTGCTCCAAATGTAGCATTTCACTAGTTTCTACTTTAAATTTAATTTCACTGTGCTACCCAATAGAAAATAATTAGATTCTGTCTAAAATGCTAATGTATGTATTTGTTAATCGAAGTCATCATTGATCCTACCTACTGTAGAGCCCCGTAGAGAAAATTTTATTTTATTCTATTCCGTTTCATTTAATATATTTCATACATGCTGCTAGCATTTTAAGGTACGGCTGGGCACATCTCCCAGCCGAACAAACAGGAAGGCCAGATCACCTGTCACTCATATAGCAACAGCAAACCAGTTGAAACTGCAGAAAATTGTTGCTAGGTGAATATGGGAAATGCTGACTTTAGCTGAGAAGCGTGGTGTAGCTTGGTAAAACGACGGTGCAGAGTTTTTATTGAACCTTCGGTAGCGGCAGACATATGAAGAGTGGAGAAAGAGTAAAATTTACAAGATGTGGGTTCTGCTACTAATTATCTTGCTAGGTAAACGTGATTAAGCTGATTGGTACCAAATTGAAGCGTGCGAAATGATTTAGGTTATATTTTGTTTTATTTTGGGTGCTTTATACGTTTGTATTCCAAATTGATTGGTTAGGTAATGGAAGAAAGGAAATGTGCGGCAACGGGAAGTGATCAGGCTTTCCTTATGGTAATTCCTTGATAGAAAATTGCTATTCTTGTGTTAGAGAAGTACTTTGTATTGTACCTTAGACTTTGGTTGGGTTATTTATTTGTTTAGACGTTATGATATTCATGTACTATGTGGTAGTGTTGTAGAATATATTATATAATAGAAATATATCATGGTGTTGTCCAACGTGGTGGTGGCGGATATCATTTTAGGTAATGGGGTCGATGGTTAAAGACGGCCTCCGCATCCCATTACACTACAATTTTAGTATTGTACTTCTAAAATGAGCCATCCCCGTTGTGTGTATATAAAAAATAGGTGTAGGTATCAGTCAATAACACAACAACTTCTAAAAAAGATGTTTAATAAAGGATGAAGTAAACTAGTTTCGGACAGCAGCGAGTAGACATACTTGAGCTGCACACCCCAGGATAGCACACATTACATATACTCCCCCCCCTCCCCGTGCCCCTTAAAAATAGCATATAACAGACATCACAGATGCTGAGATCTCACCATCGTGACATGCCCATATCAATCCTGTAAAGACCCACCATACTTTCGGATGAAAACCGGATGATGGCCACATTAGGCCGAAACATGTAGTTTACTTCATCCTTTATTAAACATCTTTTTTAGATATTATTGTGTTATTGACTGATACCCACACCTATTGTTTAGTATTGTACATTGTCTACGCTTTCTTCCACAACCGGAAACGAGTTTGAAACAGTTCCAGTGTCTTCATCTTGCTACGGCCCATGTTACTGGTGTTACAAACTTGCCGCTGCCTTTTCTTGTTAGAAATCAATTTCGAGACCTCCAGAGGTGAGAACCCAACTGTGCTGCAACATGGGCGCCATGTAATCTGATTACAGAAATTCATAACCCGCAGTTCCTGGTTGCATTGGATCGCATGTACAATAATTGCTGCAAGGTAAAATTAACTGCCAAAATACGTGAAAAAAAAAATTGGTTTATATTTTGTTAATGTTCCTGTTTTCGGAAAGTTAAGGTACAGTCTGTATTGTGCTGTAGTAGTAATGTGAACTGGATTGGGGTCTCCAATTACATGCAGCGCTTCAGCGATCCGGCGCTAATTTTGTGACCGTGGTGTATATAAGTGGCCTTTCCGGAGGATGGGTTGGGGGAGGAGGTTGTACACGTTTACTTAGAAATTTTCAACTTAGAAGCAATTGAAATTCTCCCTTTGTCGTGCATAAATTATGTAGGTGGTCAGATAAATGAATATTGTTGTATTCTGGTATATCAAATTCCAGAATAATTGATACAAGGAGGAGGTAGAAGACACGTTCTGAAGTGCATGAATGTACTAGTCCTGTTTTGAATAAGGAAGGCGTGCTTCGACAGTGGAGGGAGCCAATAATTGTACTTACTTATAAGAAGGGTGATAAAACAAATATTAATAATTACAGATGCATATCATTGCTATCAACAGCATTCAGGTTTTTCTCCAACGGTTTTCTCTAAAGTTAAGTCCGTACGTAATCGAATTATTTGGGAAAGTCACAGCGAAATTCGACGTAACGGAATAACTGATCAAATATTTTGAATTCCTCAAGTACGTGAGAGAAACGGAAATACGGTGAGGCAGGACGTCATTTTCAGAGAACTCAACGAGACATGATTCGCTTAGTAGGGCAGTTTTGTAAGCATAATATTCTCATTTATTGTGGTATATTCATTCAAATAACTTAATACTTTTAAACAAACCTATAGTAAAATCCGGTTTGGTAAACACGTGTGTAGCCCATCCCGGTGGCCTTGTGTTCTAAGACGTAGTTTTGCGGCTACTTGATTACTGCGACCGCGGGTCGAATCCCGCTGAGGGCATGAATGTTCCTCTGTTGCATGTGTTGTGTGTCGTGTAGGTAGCGATCTATGCGACGCACTGATCACTCGTTCAGAGGGACCCTGCCGGTTGTGTATCTCTAAGCGTTTGTGATAACCCAGCCTCAACAATGAGGTGGCCTAGGCCCAAGTTGGGCTCTTTCGCCACGGTAAACAAAAGCACTTATCTGATACAGTTCCTGTCCATAACAGTCTGAAACAAGAAGATACTTTATGGGTTTTAAATTTTCTTACAATATGCCGTTAGGAAGGTCCAAGAAAACCAGGGATATTTAAATCGAATATGGGTCGTAACCCTCTGGTCTGTGCTGATGATTTTAATGTACTGTAAGAAAAATACGTACTCCGAAAAAAAAAGACAAGAATGAGATAGAACCAACAAGGTGCGGTTTTCACATCTTGCTTATTTACGATCCTACAAGTTTCGGCTTAAGAAACGTCCTCAAGAAGACGACAAGACCGTTGCATATTAAAAAGAAGTGAAGGATAAAATATGGGTATGATTACAAACGATAAAATCGATGAAGAGTGGGATCGTACATAAATATGTTACGAAAATTGCACCTTGTTGCTTTTACTGTCGAATGTACGGGTGTTTGTGTACACGGTTGCAGTGTGTTGCAAAAACAGAAATTTTGATAGTCGCTAATGAGGAGGTTGTTCTACAGGTAGGTGTAAATACTGATAAAACGGAGTATTCTGAAATGAACGCAGCATAAAACTGCATCGTGAATATAGGCGGCTATTCTTTTTAAAATGTGGCAAAGCTCAGATATTTGGGAACAAGTGTGACAATGAAATTACAATTTACGATACAATTAAGAGTAGACTGAAGTAAGGGAATTGCCACTACCATTTATTCGGCAATATTTTGTCTTTCCGTTTGCTATTCACATGTATCAAGATTAAAATCTACTGAACTACAATCTTTTATGTTATTTTATGTGGGTGTGAAACTTGGTCTTTCACAGTGGGGGAGCAACCTAGTCTGCGATTGTCGAATATAGCGTGCTGAAAGATGCATGGGCATAAATGGGATGAGGTAACAGTGGGCTGGAGGGGGCTGCATTCTGGGGACCATCGTGATCTCTACTTCTCACATAATATCACCCGGCTGATCAGATTAAGAAGAACGAGATGGGCAGGGCATGTGGCATGTATGGGGAAAAGGAAGGATGCATACAGAGTTCTGGTGGGGAAGACCTGAAGGAAACACCCTTAGAAGACCTAGGCGTAGATGGGATGACATTGAAGTAGTTCTTAAGAAATAGGACAAAAACATGAAAAATTGGAGCCAGCTAGTCAAAGAAACAAAAGCCTGGAAAGTTCTGGTGCAGAATACCAAAACCCATGTACCCAGGGTTGTAGTGCCAGAAGAAGAAGAAGAAGGAGAAGAACAAGAAGGAGGAGGAGGAGGAGAAGGAGAAGGAGGAGGAGAAGGAGAAGGAGAAAGGGAAAGGGGAGGAGAAGAAGAAGGAGGAGGAGGAGGTGAAGGAGGGAAGAAGGAGGAGGAGGAGAAAGCGGAGAAGAAGAAGAAGAAGAAGAAGAAGGAAAAGAAGGAGACTGAGAAGAAAAAGGAGGAGGAGGAAAATAAGAAGGAGAAAGAAGAAGAAGAAGAAATAGGACACGGTGGCGTTGATTGGATTGGCCTGGCTCTGGGTAGGAACAGGTGGCGGGCTGTGGTAAATAAAATATATTTCTGCGTTTTCTTTTTTTTTTTTCATGAATAAACATTTTTCCCAGCTGATATCAGTCGTCCGCGCGCCGGGCGAAATGACTGCGGGGACACGGGTTGCCAACCCTCGGATACCAGCCAGAAGCAACACTATTGCATCTGAATGTCAGTGTGATACTATAAAAAGATCAAGATTTTCTGATAGTGTGGTGGATACCAGTCGTATTGGCATGTACAATCGGAAATCATTTGAAGATATTTTCCAAATAATGTTACTATTTGTTTTTTTTAGCCTACACATCTAATGTTCCAGCCACTAGGCACCAGGTATGCATACATTCTTAATGAGCTATGGTTTTATAATTGTGAAATGTCACACAAGTAAACATTCCCATTTTATATCTGTCTTGCTGAACTGCGTTGTAACCTTGTGACATAAATAAGGAATAAATTGCCAACATACAGTTGATCAGTGGCGTACCGAGAGGGGTGTTGAACACCCCCCCCCCCGAAATTCCGAAGGCCCTCCAAAATCGTGCCAAACTCAACCCGATTGTGAAAACTGTTAAAAATTGCTGAATTTAGGGCGCCAACACTCAAAGATGTTTGGAAAAAAAAGGCAGTAAAGTTCTAAAACTACCTAAGTTCGCAGTTGTTTTGCATTAGCAATGACATATAAATTGGTTGTCTTCATAAATAGTCTTAAAGTACCAAAAATTAAGAAACTTTTACTCTATGAAATTAAATTTGTTGTACCAAATTACAGCTGCCTCCAGAACCCTTGACTAGGGGGTAGAGGGCTACCGCCCCCAGATCTCCGTTCTCTGTCCTCAACTGAATTTGTTGAACCCCCCCCCCGAACAAAATTCCTGGGTAAGCCACAGCAGTTGATGTAATTCTGGAGTGGGGTGTGGGTTTTAGTATCGAATTTTTACTTTTTTTTTTTGTATCCCATAGACTGTAGCTATTCAGTTACAAGTTATAGAACTGGTGGTGGTGTTTACATTGTATATAGGTAAATAATCGCTATTTATTCTGGGAATTACATGAAGACACATAAATACACTGTGCCAGCAAAACTGAGTGCCGTGCGTTGGGTGGTACAAGTGGTGGTATAGTACATATCGGTACCTTTGGGCATTAAGGGGCTAAATTAATGTACATTTGAAATGAGACTGTTTATTTTATGGAATAACTAAATATCGGCTGAGGGATTCAGATATTCCGTGATACCATATCAGAGGAGGTCCCAAAAACTTTGCTGCCAATAGAACGTCATACACGTGCTGTTCTTGTGATAGTCCACTCTGTAGGTGACTTTGCGTAAAGGTTAAGAGGTTATGCTGGTGTCTCATAAGATAAATGATTCAATGTGTGGATTAGCTCTTCTAGTTCGATTCGGGTTTCCGGTATACGAAAGTCCAAGGGCCACGCTGTGTCTGTCCTGCTTCGAGCGTACGCACCAAGACCGGTAGATACGTGGCTTATTCAGTTACTGAAAACAACAGCATTTCTTTTCTGGCAACTTGCCGCGTATAAAACAGCAGTCTAATTCTCACCTAAAAATACTCTAACCTAATTTTTGTAGTGCTGTTTGTTCCTTTGAGCGGGACATCTCAGTGAATGAGTGACTGGCCAAGGACTAGACATTAGCGGTTCAGTTCTAGACAAGGATATTAAATTCTGTCTTTTTCAGCAAGTGCAAGCTGGCTGTGCATCCATTTACCCACCCACCAGTCCTCCTGTACATTCCTCATTGATTTTGATATGAAGATATGAAATTGTTCTTGTAAACGTACTTGCTTTGCAGTCGTACCAAACAGCGTCAGAAAATATTGCCATCGCATTCTGTTAGCTATCCATTACATATGATAAATATCCAAATAGAACTTGTAGATTTTAATGGGATCTGTATTTTTGAGGCGCCTTAAATATTTTTAAGACGATACGTTTTCTAAATAGTTGGTACAGTTTCTGTTTGAATATACTATAATATGTGCATTAAATCTATATTGAACCAGCGATGGCCCAAAATTAAATTCTTCCCGTATTTTTATTGTTAATTATCCAGTCATTTAATTCAGTTGGCACGTGCTGTCATGCAGACGCTGACCATTAAGCTCAGATGGTCAAGAAATTGCCCGTATTAATGGCACTAGAAAGAGTCGAAATAGCGAAGTCGGTGTAGCGAGTGGACTGCGGACTGTACGACTAAGGAGATATGGCTCGATTCCTGGTATGAGCAAGTTAAGTATGTCTTGTCCAAAGAGTCAATACCAGCTCTGCGGTTCAGGCAGCATCATATATAATGGGCACCGGCCATTCTTCCCTTGAATAAAACGGCCGGAACGTGAAACTAGGTACTCACCTCCATTTCATGCCGATGTTAATGCCCGTAGATATACCTCCACATTTCCACATGCCATCATGTGTGTACATGGACAACTTGAATTTTTATGGAACTCCAAGTTTAATTAGGGCAGAGGTGTTCACAAGTTCTTTGCTCTGTGTAGAAGATGAAGAGACAAGCTGAAAAGGAAGCAGTACTTCGAAACGTCATTGGTGGAGTGTAACCGAGTCCCGGTTCCAATCACTTGGATTGGTCGATGAAAGCTTACAATAATAAAGAAAACGTTCGTCTCCCCATACCGCAGATCTCGCCTTCTTTTACGTTAGTTCGCCTTGTTTTGTGGACAAAATGCACACAGAAAGTAAGGCACCGCTCGTTATTTTGAAGAAGTAAGCAGGGAGACTCGTCGTGTGGTTTATGATTCAGGCGGTTCCTCATCTAATTACGCTGTAAGAGCTTTTTTCTGAGAATGGAATTGGAAAAGTTTCTCTTTGTGAATGCAATTTTAAAGAATTACCTTACCGTGAAGTCTTGTGATTTTTCACGTCTTCATCTTTGTTACCGCTGTATCTTTTATTCGCAGTCGTGAAATTACGTATTTCATCTCTGCACCGACCGTATTTAAGACGTATAGGAATGTTATTTACTTCAATTTACGGTATTAAATCAGGGAGGTTGTGATGGTAGGTGTATCGTGAAACACAGATGTTAGGAAAAGAGGCCATTGAATCTCGTTTCTATAGTAAAACCAACTAGATGCAACAGTGTATCTAGTTGGTTTTACTATAGAAATAATATTACGGTGCATGGCCCTGTGAACGTCAAATAGGCCATTGAATGACATGCGAGGAGGGGATGATTTTATTAAGGCTGATCGGTAAATAAAGTACGAAGAGGTGAACTGCATTGAACTGAAAAATATAAGCTCTAATGCGGCGATTTTCTGAACGCCTTTAATAAACCTTGAGAATGTGTGGAAGTAGGAGATTTGTTGGCCGGTAAAATTAGACATCTAATTCCATGGAGCCAAGTCCTGCTTTGAGAGACTAAGAATTGTATAGCTGGGCAAAATTTCCCCACAAATTTTAGTGATTTGCGAGTGTCATATGTAAAAAAGAAAAAAGAATATCGACATTGCTTCTTATGCTTATAATAAAAGCCAGCGAGATGCACTGTTTCTCAGCTTTATTTTGGTAGACAACGCTACGTGTTTCGGACAGACTTGCTGTCCATCATCAGGAGTCTTAATACTGTATTCACAGAAATAAGTATTTGTCAAACTAGTTAAGTTGACTGTCTGCCAGCGAGGTCGCTATCAGACAGTCAACATAAGTAGTATGACGAATACCAATCGTTGTGAATACAGTATTAAGACTCCTGATGATGGACATTAAGTCTGTCCGAAACATGTAGAGTCGTTTACCAAAGCAAAGTTGAAAAATAATTAACCTTGTTGGCTTTTATTATAAGCATACATCACAATGCACAGTCCTATTAATTTTGATGTTTTGCTGACCGTGCATCTCAATATAATCTTAGTAATTAACCAGCTTAATGTACATATTCTTGTTTTGTAATAAGTTTATTATATGCCTCTACATGTTTCGAGCGCTATGCTCTCATCATCAGAAGGTCTAAATTGTATTATTCAGCGTCTGGTATCTTCACACTCTGTAGGTGGCCGTCCGGTATGCCGGACAGCCACCTACAGATTGTGATGATACCAGATGCTGTATAATACAATTTAGACCTTCTGATGATGAGCACATAGCGCTCGAAACATGTAGAGGTATATAATAAACTTATTATAAAACAAGAATTTGTGCGTTAAGTTGGTTAATTACTAAGATTAGTCCTCTGAATGCCAAAATCGACATTGCATCCGTCAGTGCATGCTCACAAAGAGACATCTTACTATTTTTTCAACATGCTAACAAGTAAGAAGATGAAAAAGAAGGATTCGCTTCGTATTAAGCGAAAGGAATGGAACAAATCAAATTTAGGTGCGTTTCCACAACAAATAACTTAAAATATTTAGCAGAACTCGTCTGGCTTATTTAGAAAAATAAAACGAGCAGGAAAACGGAATGTGTGAGTTCGGTCTGTCGCCTCCTGGTAGCTTCTGTACAGTACTGCAAACTGATGTCAGGGTCTTAGTACGGGCTAGTCAGACTTTCGGCACAGGCAACACAGCATACGCATTTACATTCCGATGCATGCACGCGGCTTAATCGTTGTCTCGCACCTGATGGTCGTTTATCAAAGTCTGTCTCTATCTATCTCTGTCTTTTGCGCCTGAAAGCCTATCGTCTGCTGTGACTTCGTGTTTTTGCGAATTGTGTGCCTTCTGATTCTAAATGCTTCCGAGAGACTGTACTGTTTATACGTGTGCGTGTGTGTGTGTGTGTGTGTCAAAAAGCTACGCTTCTACCAAAGATACGGAATGAATCAATTAAAATGTAAATCTGAATTAAAATGTAAATGAGAATTTGCTGTGTTCCTTATCATTGCTTTTCCCTAGGCTGTGTCTCCCACCCACCATCTCTCTCTTTCCCGCATCTGCATTTTGTTTACGTCACGTACAATCAACAAATTTTGATGTGGGATAACATGTTTTGTGCGCCCCAACATTGCGGTTGTGTAGCCTGTGGTTCTTGTATCGAGAGCGAGCTGCAGGCGTATGAGTGTCTGCGGCAAATGAAATTAAATTCTCCCCAGTCCGTGCGAATTTTTCATATGCTCGTTTATGTATTGTGTGCACAAATTTCGGTATATATGAAAATGTGTAACGGTACCTTGAGCAAAATTCTGGGACAGTACCTTAATTTAGAACGTGAATTTTTCCCGCCATGTCATCTGAAATTCGTTATTTAGTATCATCTGTTTTCCAGCGATGTATGGTCTGAATTGCTGACAACATCGTTAAATATACCACATGTAAAGAAATTAATAAGTAAAATATTTGCAGATACACACGTTTTATTACACATGAGAAGTTTAAGCCTGTACTGGAACAGTCATTTGGAGACTGCGGCTAAGGGGGTATGAGTTTTTTTTTATTGGAAATCAGGATAAATTTCTGACTAACTCAGTACATAGCACAAACACAAGAAATAAACACCATCTACATAGACCTATTGCTAACCTGTCTTCTTTTCAAAAAGGTGCATCCTGCTCTGGGATCAAAATTTTTAACAACATATCACAAAGTATTACAAGCCTTCGGAATGAAACACCACAGTTTAACCTTTTGGCGCCGGAATTATTTTTTTTATTTTAGCACATCCTGTATATAAAATGTGAATAATACAGGAACCAAATGCGTTATAATTATGAAACAAACTGCATTTTGAAGAGAAAAAAACGGAGTATATATACCATATTTAAATATTTAGTACATATATTTGTTGAATAAATATATATAATGGAACTTTAGAGGTTAGCGGTGCGGTACAACCACTATAGTTGACATTAGGCGTCAGAAGGTTAAAGTAGCCCTAAAAATTTTTATGTGCCCACTTCTTTTCCTCTGTGGATGGAATTTTTGCGTGTACAGATGATATGTATTACTGACTTATATGACTGTGTAAATTCTTACGCTGTAATAATTTTATATGTATTGTATGCTTTTGTAATTTTTTGACATGTTCCACGTCCTATGGCCTGGTGACAGCCTCAGGGATCTATGAAATGTACATATTTATGTATGTATGTCATTATGCGATGAAGATTATGTAATCTGAGATCTGGACATCTGGACTATTTGTGTCCTGTTTTTAGGCGCGTTCCTCAAACTGCAAAATGCCACTACTAGATTCATCATATCTATCCGTCAGTCTTTCTGCATGGAACAACTTTACGAATTTTCGTGAAATTTAATATTTGAATATTTTTCGAAAATCTGTCGAAGTTCAAGTTTCATGAAAATCTGACAAGAACAACGGGTACTTTACATAAATACCTATGTAAATTTATGACGATAACTCGGTGAAATCTTCTTGGAAAGAGAAGTGTTTCAGACAAATGTTGTAGAGAAAATCGAAATACACATTTTATGTGTAGCAACTTTTTTTCCGAAAATCGTGCCTTTATGAGATAATGTGGAAAAAAGCTGTAGAACCTGCCAGGCGACAGATGAAGATATAATACGACGCATGCGCATTGCGTGCTGAATAACAAAGACTACAACAAACACGCCCTAAGAATATATATAATATTTATTGCTCTTCCACGGCAACAGGGGTTACGCGAACGAAACAATTTTACTTTTTACATAAAATACCTTTCTTGTAGTGTGTTTACAACTGCTAGGAACTGAAATTAATCTGCTGCTGCCTATCATGAGAGGTGAAGGTGTGAATTTTCATATAACTGACATACAGTAGTGCAAAAAATTAGAATTTTGAAGAGCGAGCTGCAATAAAAATTTCATTCAAATTAATAACAATCGAATCCTCACCTAAGTTAACAATTATTTTAATACTGTGTTTGTAAATCTGCTCATTAACCGCTAAGCTGTAAGAACGGTAGCCGGACTTCAACATAACTGCTGCATGATGTGTATTTTAGTTATGGGACCTATGATCATGAACTGATAGCTCATTTAAATATTATCAGACAGTTATTCTTTTTATGGTGGAGGGAATTCTATTTAAAAGAAAGTTGTGTGTGATATACCATAGTCTGGATTTATTTCCATTTAATAAAACCACATTCAAATTTGATGTGTATTGGACCATACATCATCTTGATAAATGAAGAAAAAATCCAACTAGATGCCACTTATTACTTTATTATGCTTATGTTAGGCTCAACATGTTTCGGGCACCATTATGCCCATCACCAGGAGCTCACGACGATAGCGTTGGTTATCACATAGGCCGTCTGGTTCTCGAGTTGCTGCTGGTTGGGAGTTAAGTGCAGGCAGGATGGAGGAGTGTCCAGACCGAAGGCTGTACAGCCTTCGGTCCGGTCCGGTCCTTAACTTCCAACCATCAGCAACTCGAGAACCAGACGGCCTATGTGGTAACCAACGCTATAGTCGTGAGCTCCTGATGATGGGCATAATGGTGCCCGAAACATTTTGAGCCTAACATAAGCATAATAAAGTAATAAGTGGCATCTAGTTGGATTTTATTCTTCATTTAAAACCACATTCATTTGAAATGAACGCCTTTTACTAAGTTACTGATGGGCTGCTTCAGGCTAGGCAGGTAAGTACTGATACAATTACTCGAACTGTGGTGGTTGTAGTCTAATTTACTGCCGACACAGGAAGTGTGATGTGGATTGAGACATCTCCATGCTGTGTGTGTACGTGTGCGCTTGCCTATGTGTGCGTAGTCATCTGTGTGTTCATGTACATGTCCGTGTTTCTCCCCACATGTTTTGGCCCATTTTACGGATTTCACGTAATATGAACGCTGTCCCATCGGAGGACACACCAGCGCCTTAAGCTTTAGTTTCATACATTCAGTAATAACAACAACAACATGACGGACGTCCAAACATTTGAGGCGCGAGCGGCACTTGCGACACTTATTTTTAGGTCTTCAAGTGATGTATTTTAATAGATTTTGGGAAGATATGCAACTTATTTGAAGGTAATATCGTTTGTGAATTTAAAATGAAACATTGTGACCATGCAGTTTCTTTTAATGTGAAAGTAGTAGGTAGACCACACACACACACACACACATACACATACACACTGTCACACACACACACACACACATACTGTCTCACACACACATACACACTGTCACTCACACACACACACACACTGTCACACACACTCACACACACACACATACACACTGTCACTCACACACATACACCC
>Ga0136643_10010418_pt1 | contig 13735 bp, 8 predicted proteins | sample TergutLab28metaG_FD_96883 | JGI IMG/M metagenome (GOLD analysis project Ga0136643, IMG submission 96883) | Labiotermes labralis P1 segment gut microbial communities from Petit-Saut dam, French Guiana - Lab288 P1 (version 3) (version 3) | ecosystem: Host-associated > Arthropoda: Insects >...
GCGCTGACCACGTGACACCCCTCTATCCGCAAAAGTTGGCACTAACTTCGCCGACTGGCGGCGGCCGCTCTGTCGGTATAGTTCGCGTGCGGACTAAGGCCACGGAGTTTAGTTTAGTTTTTATATGGAATTATAAATCAATGTGCTGACAATCCTCACATGGCATGTTAAGTACAGTGTATGTTGATGATTAGGAATTGCATAAAAATGAAGCAATTTGCATTAAAAAAATTAACTTTATCATCCATTTGTGTTCATTGCAATAAGGAAGGAATTAAACACCGTGAATCACAACCAATGTATACGACATAGTTTATTAAAGCATATGTTTTAACCTATTTGGTCACCTTCAGACCAATAATATAAAATCGATAAAAAGTTCTGTATGCAATTGTATTCAACGATATTAAGATGCACTACCAAGAGCTCAATTTTCACAACTAAATCAGTCCATGCTAGTGTCATATTTGTTTTTTTAATAATCATTATGATTAAAAATGATTAAAATAGGATTTGTAGATGTGCTTCTATGTTTTCATTGAGATAAAAGAATATGCGGTATAAAGTCCATGGAACAGTACACTGTGAGGGGCCCTGCTGCTCTTGCTTATACCTGTAGCTGTTTATATGTGTTCGGGATAATTTCTCATTTTGGAAAGGTGGTTGACTATGTTGAATTCCCATACAGTTTAAGAAATGTTGCATATGGAGTGCAAACATAATATCCTTCGTCACTGTTAAAGAGAACTCACTCGCAGATTAACAGACCGCCAATTCTAATCGCAGTGTTTTATACACTGTAAACAGTCTGATTTATAGTTGTTACTAGGGCCTACATTTCCTTCCTTTGCTAAAATCATTTCTTGGCAACATTTCATAAACATATGAATTAAATGTCTGGTTCTCAGTGCAGTTCAGTTCTAAGATTTAACAGTGTGTAGAGTGGTAGATAGGAGTAAATGTTTTATTGCAACCTGCAGCCTCTATCTTCAGACTACCACCACAGTAGAACCCCACTTATCCGGATGCTGGTTATCTGGTAAATATTTTCTTACTGGAAATGTACTACATCTGCTTATAGCTTAAATTTTTCACCCCCAACTGTCAACTACATATAAGGAATTATGTATTAATGTGTTATCTGTATATAAATATGTAGTCTAAAACAGCTGTTTGTAGAAATTTGTTTTTTCACTTCAAACTGCCAATGTAGCCTATATTCAAAGAAAAATCCAATTATCCAGATTTTCTGCATATCTGGATGGGATGCCATCTCAATTATTCCAGATAAGTGGAGTTCTACTGTACTATTACTACTACTACTACTACTAATACTACTGCTATCCTGAAGATCAAAACTGCAGGTTGCTACAAAACATCAGTATGTACATGCTGAAAAAAGAGTATGTGGCGTCACTGTGGACCATAATCATAAATGTAATTTCAGAAAACTTATCATAAATGAAATGTTGAAGGGTTCAAGCCCCTCAGGTACTTGAAATTTCCTTTTCCACCAAAACCAGCTAAGCTCTTGATGACCCACCCTGTCTTCGCAATGGTACATATTGTAAATACCATGTTTCTGAATGCACAAAATTATGCAAAGTATGAGCATATTAGTGGGGCACGTATCATCCTTTCCTCTCCTGTTAACACACACGATTAGTTTACTGTACAAAAACATTACCGGAACAAATAAACAGTTAAAACAGATGTAAACTCTGATCAACGTTCTGATCACAGGCCAGTATGCTTGCATGACAAAAATTAAATTATGGCAATCAAAATAAATTCTTGTCCACCGCCAATCTCTGCAATGAACCAAATAAATATTACAAAAAAAAGAACTGCTTACAAATGGTTTTAGTATGCTGGACTTTATTCATCACTTGTACTTATTCCAAAAAGGCTGCCATTTTGGAAAATATTTTTCCATCTTCAGGCAAGGAGGAAACCTACTAATCCCTGTTACATATTAGTAGTACAAGTTTCAGTCATCAAACCTTGCCTGAAAACCCATTTCTGAAGCACGGTATTTGAAGAAAAAACTGGCACATCTGATCATGTCAAAGATATTAAGAAGAACAAAGATGCAGTGTCAGAAAGGGCCACTGCTGACATTCACATAGCTAACTGCCCATTTAGCACACTGTTTAAAATGGAATGTGGTAACACATGAACGGTAACAAATTGCAGCACCACCCAGAACGGTAACAAATTGCAGCACCACCCACAAGCATGTTAAACATTATCCCACTGGTTTTACCCATGTGTAATTCTGTGTGGTACATATTTTGAATGTCTTTCAGAGTTTTCATTAATTTCATAAATAAATGGCATTCATAATTGTTTCTTTGCTGGGAACCATTGGTAAAGGGAGACATCCACAAGCTCTTGCCATACAAGCATGCATCACTGTGCTGGGTTTAAAACGATCTGTTTTGCCTAGGCATTGATATGGCAGTTACAGAAACATTACAGATATCAAAAGCCAGTGAGTTAAAAAAGTTCTAAATGTTGCAGCACCATGTCACATCTAAAAAAACAGGACGATGGTAACCTGCCCCACTTCAAGCACATTAAGAGAGCTTAATTTTAAATTAACAAGTTATAGCCAATTAATAAAGACAGCATTTTGTACTGTTGGACTGGTCACCAGACGGTGGACAATTCCTGGCCGCACAGTGAACACTGATGCTGCCCGTTCCACAGTGCTCAGCCCAATGACAAAAAGAAATGCACCCTGTACAGCTAGTATAATAACAAAGATAAAGCTCACTTACCCCCAGGGTGCCCCGAGTACTTAATAGATGTTACTTGAAAGGGAAAAAGACCAAATAAACAAAAATATTAAAATAACGAATCACATAAGCGTCCATGGTTTTACATGCAATACACAACACATGCTAACAAAATACAATGTCATATAGTTCATAGTGAAGTGCTACATGCAACACAGAACAGCCCCTAGCAATGTCACTTCTATATTCTATATGGAGAAGCAACTATGGCAAAAGTCAACAGGAAGTGGAAACACACATTCTGATGCATCACACTTACAGTCAGCAAAGCAGACACTGTGTCATATTCTGTTTTTGGTACACTCACAGCAAAATGTTTCAAAAACCACTTATTAGTTTCATCAAGCCTATCTGTCTGTATGGAGCAACTTGAAAACAACAGTACGAATTTTCATAATCCAGCAGTTTTAAAGGACTCCATCACTATATTATAATTTTCATTACAACTGGACAACAGTAACATATAACTCTGTGTAAATACGTGCATGCTTTCTTGGTTGCATCTCAAGCATAATGTCCTTAATATTTAGTATAGTAAAAAAATGTTTCAGACCATCTATGAACAATGAAATAAAGTTTACATCCCAAACGTTTTTCACTGTTAAGTCTCATAACCTGAGATAATTTAATAACAGAAAGAAGATGTACACTATGTAGACATTTCATACTTTATTTTGAGCAGGGGTTATCAACTCTTTTTGTGCCACAGACCCCTTTGACCCCTTGGAGGGTCTAGTGAAACCTACGAATCCCTTCTCAGAAAAACATATTTAAATGCATACAAATATAGGTAATGAGACTTATTGAGGTCAACAAACATTTTTGGAGTCCAGAGGCCATAAATTACTTTGGTGCCTATATTCAGTCTTGAATGAAAAGCTAAATTTCAGGTAGAGGTTAGTGAAAATGAAGTTGTAATTTTTTTTTCCTCATCCAAGTTCACGGACCACTAAGGGGTCTGTGAACTCCAGGTTAAGAAAGCTCACTTACAGGCACATCAAATATAACAGTTCATTTTAACCCAGATTAAGGGTGTCTCATACAGCCTCACTTTATTTGGGTATACACCCCATGTTCTGACAATCTCAGTTACAGCAAGGTAATTTTTAAATCAGTACCAGTAAAAATGCCAATACATAAAGTCTATCACAGAATTCTTATGACCAGCAATCCAACCACTATAAATCTCATAACAGTATGTTTATTACATGCATAAAGAACACCGTGCTCTTGTGAGAACGTAACAGTAACCAACCTGATAGTAGTCTACACACTCGTCAACATGTGCCATCAACTGCAAGACGTTACAGACAGAAACTATGTTGGTTTTTTACCAAATCTTACACCACAATCACATGGGCAATTGTATTTCCACGATTTTATCCTGACAGAACTTTCTATAGCAGTAAACTCTCATCTTAACATCATGAAACAAACTATCACTATGAATTTATTTTGTCTTCTACTAAACCAACACTTAATGCACTATCTTTCATACATCAAGTCACACTGTTGTACTAATATACCAACACGTTTCAGCGCTCGTTGTCGCCATCTCCATGGAGTACCAACTTAACTGTTAACTTCTCAACAAATCAAATGGTTTCAAACACCTGTCTCAACATGTGTTGCTGAAATGCAGTCTTCAGTTGATGAAACACGATTTCTAAAGCTTCATGGTGCACAATACCACAGCAAAGGAGCTATGACAATATAAATCATGGTGCACTCATAGCACTACAAATTGTGTGTTTGAAGTGATAAGCATTAATGTAATTTTAATGACCTATCATCAAGCTGACCACCATGAAGCTTTAAAAATCATGTATCACGAATTGAAGATTGAATTTCTGCAACACTTGCTCAGCCAGATGTTTGAAACCAGTTGATGTGTTGAGAAGTTAACAGTTAAGATGGTACTCCTTGAAGATGGTGACAATGAGCACCAAAATGCATCACAGTATCAGTCAAACAGTGTGACTTGGTGTATGAAAGATAGTGCATTAAGTGTTGGTTTAACAGAAGACAAAATAAATTATGAACATAATGCACAGTATGGAGAATATTAAATTCATCACTATGAAGTCTGTGAAGTAAATTGTGTACCATTCAATGTGTGTTATCACACTACCTGTTGCCCTTAAAATCACAATGATATCAAGCACATCTTCACACAATCAATTACAATGTTCTATTAACTGGTACTTCTGAAAGCAAGAACAAGATTTCCCAGCCGGATTGTTTCACACACAACAATTTCATTACATTCCACACACAGCGTTACAAGCGGGGGGTTAAATAAATTTATTAACATTTTAAGACAGAGTGAAAATTTTGGTAGCCAAGTGTCAAGTGGTTACCAGAACTTGCCAAGCACTGCAGTCAAGAAGAAAACATTCTGCCTTTATATATGGGAGATTCCAGATTCAAAATTCTGCCCACAGACATGTTACACTGATGGATGGTTTGGTGCTTTGTTATCAGTTCCTATAGTCTAATACCAGGAAAGTGCCTCAACTTTCCATCAATGTGACAGCTTCAGTTTTGAGAGAATAGACAGCGTGCACAGTCAAGAATGAAAATGGGCACCCCCCCACTGCCCTTCTACCTCACATTTCATAACACGTTTATTCAGGCAGAATACTGGACAGTGAAACAGTGAAGCAAAATCTAAGTCATGAAATGAATGTCCTCTACTCTTGTTTGCACCTTAAAAAAAAAAAACTCACCACAACTATCATACGAAGGCAACAAATTTTTCTCCTCTCCAAAGACTCCAGACCAGCTTTGGGGCATACCCAGCCTCCCAGGTGTAGAGCACTTGGTGCATGAAGCAAACGACACACCTCCTGGTAGTGCCAAGGTTAAGAATGTGTGGAACTACACCACCAATCTCCAATATGCCATCATGACACGCATAGGCACAACTACCTTTACCTCTCATTTTAAGCCTAATAACCTAAACCAGTGCCGGTCCCAGTGGCCACACAGCCTAAGGCGTAGGTCTGCGGCCACTCGCCAACTGAGTCTGTGGGTTCGAATCCCACCGGGGGCATGGATGTTTGTTGTCAGGGAGAGGTCTCTATGACGAGCTGAACCCTCGTCCAGTGGAGTCCTACCAACTGTGGTGCGTTGTTATGAGTGATCTAGAAACCTTGTGAACGAGGACCTGGCCCACTGGGGGCTGTTGCGGGGGGGAACTAACCCTGTGATGAGCAACATCTGTCCCTTATACCTTGCAATGCTGCCTGTGATACAATTTCAGAAACAACAAAATACAGAACATTCAACAAATAATAATTTAGCTGCATTCATACAAAAATATTATTCCATGTCAGTGATAACAAAACATACTTTTCATACAAAAATATACATTGAAGTTCCATGTCACATAAAAGTAACCACTGCACTACTTGGCTTTCTTACTTACAGGTTCAGCAACTGTAAGGTAAAGTGGTGGCTAGATGTTACGTACCTGACAACACAGCATGTTTCTCTAATCTATATTGAAATGTATAAACTTTTTGTAAGTGTCACATTTCATGACATTTGTTTCAACCATGTTTGAAGTTAGTGTGTTCACTCTAAACACTATGTTAAAGCTCGCAAAGACATCATTAATAAAATTCTGAAACAGCTCCTTTTCAAGATCATAAATAATAATATATATGAATATATAATGTATAAAACACAACAACTTTTATTATCTCAGTATTTAACCAACTTGATGCACAAAATTTGTTTCACAATAAGTTTTATTTTGTGCATCAAGTTGGTTAAATACTGAGATAAATATACTGAGATGCACGGTCTACAAAACGTCAAAACTTCTTTATGTTTTTTATTACTTAGGGAAACATGTTTCAGACCCTTACTGGGTCATCTTCAGACCCTTCTAAGATACAGATCCTTAATTAACAATGTTTAAAATGCATTATGGGATCCCAAACACTTACATTCTTGATATAACTATGTATAAAATACATGTGCCATTAGTTCTTGTATCAAGAATGTGAGCAATTGGGATCCCACAATGTGTTTTAAACACTGTTAGTTAAGGATCTGTATCTTAGAAGGGCCTGAAGATGACCCAGTAAGGGTCAAAACATGTTGCCCTAAGTAATTAAAAAAAAAACAAAATTTGTTGTGTTTGACTGATACATTATATATTCATATACGTGTTACACTTCGGGACAGCAAACATTAAAATTAAATAAATAATGATACTAGTGTCATCAGCACAGAGCACAGTTTTGATTTCAGAAGTTACAGATCAGGGTGTACTGATATGTAACGAGGAACGGCAGGAAGCCTGTAGAACTCCCATGCTTTGCAATGCCCCAGTCTGAAGAGGTGTAATGGTTTGATTCTGGAAACTTAATGATGACACTTTGCTTTCTGTTAAAAAGATATGACTTGAACCACCCACTAGTTACATCATGGTCTGACACTTTGCTTTCTGTTAAAAAGATATGACTTGAACCACCCACTAGTTACATCATGGTCTCCATAAAAAAATTAAATTAGTAATATGCTGTGATTCAAACAATCAGGTGCCTTGGCAAGGTCACAGAACAACCCATTGCCGTGGGTTTTGCTGATGAATGTATCTACAATGTCATCTACGAAGTCCTTGTCCATTGGCTTTTACTACATACAAACTGCTCTTATGAAAGAATACTGTTAAAATGTAGGAAATCATATACTGATTTATACATAACTTTCTTGAGTATTTTGGATAAGCATGCCAAGATTGAAGCTCCTCTACAGCTAGAGATACAACATTTTTCACCTTTTTTGTACAAGGGTTTTTAGCGTTTGAATATTTGGGTTCGATATGGGAAAGCTCCTTCTATCAATGACTGATTGCAAAGATAGCTTAAAGAAACATTAATAAAGCATCCAACAATTTTCGAGTAATTTTGTTGAAATTCCATCATAACCAAAGGAATGTTTTGATTGAAGGGAGATAATAATGTCTGATTTCATGCACCATTGTAGACAAAATATTAAAATTTGAGAAGGTTTTACTGGTGACTTCTGACAAATATATCATTGCCTCTTCCTTTGTTGTGACATCAGTAGCATTGAATCTTTCTGCAACTGCCAGTGTAGAGAATGGCCATAATATTCCAGACCACACAAATCACCATGTTTGGCATCTGTCCTCAGTATAGTGGTAGCTGCCTCATTCTGCTGTACAATAATCACTCACAAGCAGACATATGATCGCTGCAAGTCAATCTGGGTCAACAGTACGAGAATGCAGTGTACTATGCTCTCAACACATGGCCAATTTATCTTGTAACTGAGACGTGACATCACACATCATCAGGGTCATTCCATACAAACTCAACACCGCCCAGTGACAAAAGCCTAGCATTTCAATGACATTTAAAGATTACAAGCAAGTGGGAAACACAAGATTTCATCTTAATAAATCATAATTTCATTCAACAGGATTTTGAAATTACCTATGTATCTTCTCTCCTTCCGAATCAGTAAAACATTTGTAACTGTAAAATTATTTAAGACATTTATTTATTTTTTGTACAAAGAAAATCTGTCACTCTTAGATATATTTTGTGGACAAAATATCAGATATGATACTCTCATGGTGGTGAATACTACAATATTGTTCTCTGAAATGTGGCACTATTCAGTATTGGAGGCAGTAGATTTCTCCAAAATGTTGGTACCTATCTACCAGAATGGGGGACCGCGGTAGCACAGTGGTTAAAGTGCTGTGCTACAAATTGGAAGGTCGCTGGTTCGATCCCAGCTGGTGTCATTGGAATTTTTCATTGACACAAAATCCTTCCGATCGAACTATGGCCCTGGGGTCAATTCAGTCTCTAACAGAAATCAGTACCAGGAGTATTTCCTGGGGGTAAAGGCAGCCAGTGTGTAAGGTTGACAACCTTACCACTATCCTGTGCCACTGTCTTGAAATCTGGGAACCTTAACTTTCTGGAACCCTCCGGGCCACTCCAGGCCTGTAATGGGACTGCTTTACCTTTTATCTACCAGACTACATGGCATCACATCAATTTTATTTATCTATGGTTATTTAATAATGCTGCCAGTCACTCAAGCTATATAGACTAAACAAACGAATGATAAGTAAGCTATGTGTTGGAAAAGCATCAAAAGGAAGCCGTTGTAGCCCAATTGGAGACACCATCCTGGCATTTGCCTGGAAAGACTGAGGAATACCATAAAAGTCCTCAATCGGGATAGCCTCTCTCGAGGTCAAGATTTTAACCCCCAAGCCTTCCTGAATATAAAACCCAAGTGCCAGCCACTAAATAGACCAACTGGTATTGTAATCTTAAAATGAAACTGTATAGACCAAAATGTAAACTCTCCACAGGATGCAGCATTTAACTTTACAATTAAAGAGTTGAAAGACTTCAGCAAAAAATACTACAACACATTATATATACGAAGGTAAGTCATTAAATAACAGGAATTTTATAATAACTTTTTTACAAGAGTAATTACAGAAATTGTTTGTGTCTTATTTTTCGACATAGTCCCCCCGCTTCACAACACACTTAGTCCGCCTGTCCACAAGCTTGCAGATGCCCTCTAGAAAAAAGCTTTTTCGCGTGGCCTTTAACCAACTTTGCACCGCCTCCATTACCTCGTTGTCATCTGGAAACTTGTGGCCCCGCAAATGTTCTTTCATAGGTCCAAACAAGTGAAAGTCCAATGGCGCCAAGTCCGGACTGTATGGTGGATGTTTCAACACCTCAAATTTCAGATCACGTAATGTATCCACTGTATGCATAGCCATATGGGGACGGGCGTTGTCATGAAGCAACAGTACTCTTTTTGCGAGAAGTCCCCGGTGTTTCAATTGTATCGCGGGCTTCAACTCGTTCACTAGCATGTCACTGTATCGAGCAATAGTCACAGTTTCACCCTTTTCCTGAAAATGCACCAATATAGGGCCACTGACAACCCAAAAGATGGTCATCATGACTTTCCCAGCAGAAGCCTGTGTCTTGAATTTTTTGTTGGCCGGAGATGACGGGTGCTTCCACTGCATCGATTGTCTCTTACTCTCTGGTTCATAATGGTACACCCAGGACTCGTCTCCTGTCACAATTTGATGGAGAAAAGCATCTCCTTCACGAGCATGATGGTCCAAACGCTCCTGACAAATCATCTGCCATGCACGCTTGTGATCATTGGACAACTGCCTTGGGACCCATCTGCTACACACTTTCCTATACCTGAGGTCATTATGGACAATACTGTATGCAGAGCCATGATTTATGTTGAATGCTGTGGCAATTTCATCAACTGACTCGCCTTTAGTCACGGATTTGCTGCTCGACCTGCTGTTTCACTGTCTCACTTGCCACGCTAACTGGTCTCCCACTCCGGTGTTCATCACTGACATTTTGTCGCCCGTTTCAAAATCTTTCCACCCATTCATACACTCTCCCCTGACTCAAACAACTATCTCCATACTGAACCTTCATTCTTCTGTAGATTTCAGAAGGTTTCACACCCTCTGACCACAAAAACCGAATAATGCTTCATTGCTCTTCCACAGTGCAAGTTGACAGTGGAGTGGCCATGTTGTATGGCCTACTGCACAGACTCAAACTGCTTGATCGTCACGACCCCTATATGACATATTGCTAAGGAGTCATTTTGTGTCCCGAAATAAGATTTTTCCTTGTGCATAATTTTTCATGCACTTTAGAATAGCATTCCTGTTATTTACTTACTTTCCCTCATATATTTACACACACACCTATTATACATTATGTGTATGTATATATAATGAATATTACGTATACATTTTAAATATGTTAACAGACTGAAAAGTGACAGAACTTTTTCAATCTGATGTCAATAAAGAAAGCCTTTGAGATGAGGTTGGTCACTCTGTCTAAATAACAACATGCCCATATGTTTCGAAGCTAACATGCAGATTTTGCATTTATTTCGTCTTGTCATCAATGTATGGCACTTTATGCTCTTCTATGGTCTTTCTCTGACTGCTCTATTCACTGATATATACCAAACAAGAACCAGCAAACAAGCTGACACAGCAAAAACTTGCTGTCATTCACATGTAGGTATGTGGGCAGACAGGGTGTCTTCATGTGGTTAAATTATACGAGTGAAACACAGCCATCTGGGAAATCCTGACTTCATGTGCACATCAAAACAAACACAGAAAATGGGTTTGTACTTACAGTGTGATCCCTGTTCATCACCATGAAAGGAGCGTTCTGTGGTAGTACCCGTTGTAGTTATGTCAATCATATCGTCATCTGAACTTAGTGACACAGTACGAATTTGTTGCCCATTTTGAAGCTGAGGAGGAAGAAAATAATTTCCCTTACTTCACTTAATACACTTTGATATTTCATGACCTGCATAAAAGATTATATTTTATGTAAGATAGATATGGATCATTAACATACAGTCCAGATATTTTTAATGCTCCACTAGAATGAAGCTTATAGTACACAATTTCCACAAAAAAAAACATTACACCTATATAAGAACTGCACTAACAAAACCCAAAAATTCTGCAAACATGCTGGTAAATCATGCAAATACCAGAGATACCCAAATTTCGGGTATATAATTATTGTAAAAGCTTAAATGAATCGAGGGAAGAACTCACAATTATCATTCACAGTAAACATTTTACACTGGTGTGAAACATAAGTCATGAGCTTCTCATATCTCACTAAACCTAATCCACATTCGTCGATATGGCTTTAAACAACTTGATGACCTTGAGACACCTCGCCATATGGCAGCACTATCGTTACAGAAAAATGTTCTGTAACTAATACACTAGGCTGAAATATTACCATTAACTAAATTCAACGTATTCTGGAGGCACATTCTGTAAATCCCTTCCAAGTATCGTGCTGAATATGTACTGTTCCTCCATTGCCTTCAAATATTTTACAAGTTCACTCTAATTGACTACATAACCTAACAGCCTAATCTTGACACACTTTTAGGCCACACGTCCTATATATTCATAATCACTCTCTTACCACTACAGAAAGAATAACATAGTTTTCCGATATTTATGGCTGGTTGGTAGTCCACAACTGGACCTTCGTGTACTTTAAACGTTCAGACGTTTACATCCGGTACGTCAGTCAATATGGCAGCAAGCGTATGGCTTCAAACGTAACTCCGGTCAAATACTGTAAAGCCTAAATTTCTGTTGTTACATCTCACAAAACTGCAGTTTATACATGACGAGATGCGAGTCTGAAATATAAACACCCACTGTTCTTAAACGTATTGTAGGTTTTATTGAGCTGAATATTACCTGACCACCGACTGCTTGATAGGATGCAGGAAAGCTCATTGGAATTGACGCATTGCCTCTCAGGGGATCCTTTTCCATCGTTTCAGGCACACGGAAGTCTAAAAAACGAAATTTCCATTTACATTATGCTGAACAAAAAGACAAACTAGTGACATCGCGGCACAACTATGGCGGCCAACTTTCCCTGCAGACGACATGTCAAAAACTCATCACGTATGCCAAATATTAGCCACTTAAACTTACCATTTTCGACGTATTATTATGCAAAAAAAGAAGTAGCGCTGTAACGTATGATGTGAGTGCACTGATAATAAGGTACGATATTGTTATAGAATTGTAAGTTTGACTTGTATTTGCCCTCCTTTGTAGGCACACGAACAGTACGCGAGCATATGTTCAAATTCTTAGTCAAAGCAAGTTCTAATTAATCAACTAATATCACTTTTCACTCAAAGAAGCACTTATAATTACATAGGAGAAAAAATATTTTTCATTTTAATATATCAAGCGACATGATTACATCGAATCTGCAAAGCAAATATACCCGCACTTGACCGCACATTATGAAAGACGTAGCAAATGTTGTGCAGCGAGAGTAACAAACGTGACGGGGCGTTCTTCTTCAGTGGTTCATGGAGACCACAATAAGAGAAGTGCCAAATTGGAACGACATTTCTGCCACCAGAATTCGCCGTCTTACATACGTGCTAAGTACCGAATGAGTGCAGCTTGTTGAATCGAAATTTAAAGCAGAAGCAGACAAATCGCGATTAATCTATACGAAAAGCCCGCGGGTTGTGACTAGTACAATGAACTCACAGTCTCTCCAGTGATCTTGAGTCCTCCTTAATAAGCTAATGGATGCTTAGCTAGCCAAGAAATTAACCGCATTTTGTGATACTCTAAGGTTCATTAGCGTGTTCACAAAAGCCCACCACTTGTTCCTCTCCTGAGCCAGATTAATCCAGCCTACTCTCTTTCGTCGTATTTCTTAAAGATACACAGGTCTCTTTCCTTCAGGTCGCCCACCAAAATTGCACGGCGAACAACTTAATCGAAAAGTAAAACGATTCCGACAGAATAGGTGCCATGCACACTATTCTCATTCACACAGCCCACTCAACAATTTCTGAACCCTGAGGAAAACTTGGAAGTAGTCACTAACACATTCCATTAGAAGTTCCCCGTTATAGTGAATTCTGGAATTTAAGTTCCTATGTAACTCGAGTCGGTGGGTCTACTACACAAGTACATTTCAGTTTACTAGTATTCCTACGTAATACACGTCACGTTCATGTTTAAACCCGCTAGCAGAAAATTTAGTCGCTTTCATAAAATTATTATATTCCACTTTTGAAAGTAAACTATTGATTCATCACAACTGCATGTGTTTCAATCGGCCTATAATAATTCCTTCGTGTTCCTCACCAACAAGAGCTAAAACATTTTGTGCATAAACCATAGGGTAGACGAATTAGGAATTCTCAATCTGTAACGTCACCTACAGTGTAACAATATACCTTGTATAAAATCTACCATTCTGTTAAATTCCAGTCCAACTTACAGCCTCTTAGTATCAACAAATGCACATGTTTTATATATATATATA
>Ga0136643_10010419_pt1 | contig 13735 bp, 6 predicted proteins | sample TergutLab28metaG_FD_96883 | JGI IMG/M metagenome (GOLD analysis project Ga0136643, IMG submission 96883) | Labiotermes labralis P1 segment gut microbial communities from Petit-Saut dam, French Guiana - Lab288 P1 (version 3) (version 3) | ecosystem: Host-associated > Arthropoda: Insects >...
GCACCGGCCGCCTTTACCCCCAGGGAATACTCCTGGTACTCATTTCTGTTAGAGGCTGAGTACCCCAGGACCATAGTGCAATCAGAAGGATTTTATGTCAATGAAAAATCCAATGACACCAGCTGGGATCGAACCAGCGACCTTCCGATTTGTAGCATAGCACCTTAACCACTGTGCCACCGCGGTCCCCTAAAAGATGAAAGGTGAGTTGCATAAAACTGCTGGCAAATGTCAGCGAGGGTTATGGGGTAGTCCAGTTTTGTGCTGGGTACCGTGTGATATTTTCCTCAAACAGTATATACGAGATGTTAGAAAATACTATGACTGACTCAATAATTATAGAGCTTGTCTTCATGCAGTATTTACATACTCAGAGGGTGACGAAGTCGTTAGGCCAATTGACTAGCGTATGTCTTATTCACACTCCAGCTTAACCCTTTAAACGCCAAGTTAAATCCCATCTGGCCTTTGCTAGCACTATTCAGAGCTCACCATATTCTCCACGTTAGCAGGATAAGGGTTAAGGCATACTGAAAGTATTTCCAGGTTTTGAAAACTTAGAGTTGTTCACCATGCCGTCTAATGGGAGTCATGTAGTATTATCACATCAAATATTTTGTTGTAAAAAGTACCATTACCAAAAACAAAATATTCAATATGACAGTGTGAATAAGATGTAGTCTTGTAGGACCTACAAAACTGCTCAAACCTGGGCATGTAATACCTACTATACCATACATGTACATACAACTGTCTTCCTGAAGATGAACCCTCAGGTTTTTTTTTTATTTTCGTTGCTACACCGTGCATGTTGTCAAGTCACTCAATTATTATACCAACCACTGCACATATATAAATTTATAAAATTTACACATTAAAACATTAAAAACGCTCAGACATGTTTCGGTCCTACGACCATCATCAGGGAGCTATATCGTCCTTGCTAAATTTACACTATTAAAAGTCATATTAATTTCACTATTCAAGTTGGGTATTGACTTTTAATAGTGTAACTTTAGCAAGGACAATATAGCTCCCTGATGATGGTCCTAGGACCGAAACATGTCGGAGCATTTTTAATGTTTTAATGTGTAAATTTTATAAATTTATATATGTGCAGTGGTTGGTAAAATAATTGAATGAGATGAACCCTTGGGTTCGAAATATGTAGAAGATACCTATATTAAAATATTAATTTAGAAAAGGTACATTTTGTTGGTTTATATTTTATAATTAGAGTATAATGCATGGTGCAAAAAACACACAAAAAAGCTTTATGTAACTCATCTTTTCATCTTTTATCCACATTAAGAGTCTGTGTATATTAAAAAGAAAGAAACACATTGTAAAAATACTGTGTAAGAAATAAGCCCTCATTTCCAATAATGGAATTTGTACATTACTCCTAAAATGTTCTGAAGATAACCTAATGATGACCTCGCGAGGTCGAAACATGTAGCTATATTGATACTTTATAAAAGTTGTTGTGTTTGATGGTCATTTGTTTATTTATTTCTTAAATTCAATACATTTTTGAAACTCAAAGCTTTATTACTGAATTCACAAAAGACTGCCACTGTCCCCCATTATTGATTGAGTCTCAGACTATTTAAATATGTTTTTTCAGTTGCAAGGACTGTATGAGATAAAACTGAATGATGTTAACGCATTGTGAACAGAAAGGGATTTGAAAGGAGGCAGTTGTGGCCAATTTTACAATACACATACCATCATTCACATTGCAGGACCAAGTGAATCCATGAGACACTTCCATACCATATTCAGGGTTTGAATACAAGTCAGGATATGGTGGTGTGCTGAATAAACACACTGGGCCAGTTTATTTGTGTACAGAAACTATTATAAACAGCAAAATTCGCGTTAATGGTAATGCTGGTTGCCAAAAACATTACAAACTGATGACAGAATTTTCAATTCCCAAATACACACAGGGAAGGAGAACAGAACATTCAAAATGCAGTACCTGGAGAAACATCCCGAGTCCCGTGACAATGCCAATCACAACAAACAATATGCAGTACCATCTGGTCCGTCTTTGTACCTCTTCTGGATCTATTACAGAGAGTACCTGTCAAAAATGTAAAAATATTTACTATCACACTTTTAAATTTCTTTTGTGTGTTTCCATTTTAGTTTTCAACTCTCATTGTCAAGAAGGCACATGAGCCATCAAATTGCCAAAGAGTGTTAAGCCACTTCTGGAAATTCCAAAAGATGACTTAGACTGGGATCTGTCAGCAACATTTTGATTGAACGTATGTTAAATAAAGTTATGATGTGATTCCTTTAAATGTACAGTCATTGCTGCACTTATTCACATTTCATATTTATGTTCCTGTAAAAGACCATACACAATTTATGATACAATAACCAACAAAATACACAATATTGCAATATATAACTTTACAATTAAAATTTTATAATAATATAGTGCAATATTGCACACATTGTTGGTTACTGTATCATAAATTTTCACTTAATACATGGAAATAAATACCAAAAAATTTACAGACCATACACAACGTCTATATGAGACGTGACTGTGGGTAAGAAAAGAAGCAGTACCATTACAGGCCTGGACAGGGCCTTAGGGCTCCAGGAGGCTGAGGTTCCCAGAATTTCTATACCATGGCATACGAAGGTGGCAACGTTGTCAGCCCTACACAGCGGCTGCCTTTACCTCCCAGAAGATACCTAGATACTCATTTCTGCTAGAGGCTGAGTCGAACCTAGGGCCATAGTGCAGGAGGGAAAATTAAGTTATTGAAAAATTCCAGTGATCTCATTGAGAATCAAACCTGCAACTTTGTGGCTTGCAGTGCAGTGCCTCAACCAACTGTGCCACCACATACCCCTCATGACTGTGGGTATCATTCTCAAGATATAAGTCTATAGTACGTAATGTAACCTGTATAAAATCATAAATAATAAGAAGTACTTGGAAGCAAATACGGAACAACTTTGCTTGCTTCTGGGGCTTGGTGAGTCAAGATTCTGCGGTATGAACTGTCCATCAATGGCAGAGAATGTTCCATTGATAAAACAGCTGCCACCATTGACAATGAATGTGTTAAACCACAAATGGTTTGTTTTCTTCTTTTTTTTAATTTTGAGAAGGATTTTTACCTATTAGCAACCTCCTAGCTCATTTGGTCCACTTATAATTAAAAAAAGAATTAGAAGAAAATTGTCCCTGTCAACAAAATTAAAGTATATGGGTGGATCACAGACACAGGTCCACTCATTCTAACTCAGCACTAGATGCAGGTGAGTGGCTAACTTCATGCCCCAGCCGCTTTACCCTGGGAAGAGAACCCAGTACTCATTAAGTAAGAGGCTGGATGGGCCCTAGAGTTGATCTGGATGCTTTGGTGAAGAGAAGAATCTCATGCCCCTGATGGAATTCAATGTCCAGCCTGTAGACTAGTCACTGTACCGACTAAAATATCCCACCTCCTACAATTCTAATTAATCATGGAAAGGCAGAAGATGTAGCTGTGGTTCCAAATATTTAGCAGACCATACATTGGATAATTCTTCCCACATGAACTGACAGGACATGTTTGGTAACATGTTCCCTGACATTTAAAGCGCACATCTTCCTTTACTTAAGAACTTACTCCATAGACCTCACCAAACAGGATTGCAAATAATGGTAAAGTGAATCCAACAGCAGCAGAAGCAACACAACCAACCAGAACGTGCAACCATTCTGGCTTATTAAGGGCAATGATTCGGCAAATTGGTGCATCATACTGCTGCTCCTCCTTGAAAGTAAAACAAATTACCAAAAATCCATTAATATGTTAAGAATGATAATTTGGAATTTGCATGGATTGAAGAGCTGGTTCAGTCTACCACATGTTATTTAATAAACTGGCAATAAGTGTGTTCTTTGATGGGGAAGCTATCTAAAAGATGGCCATTTGGCAGGTTACAGAAAGTGTATGAGTTGTATTAAAATATGTACAAAATAGTGGTTACAATAATGATAGTGCAGTAAATAATAGAAGATGTGAATGAACTTAACCATTTAACAGTAAGATTAAAAATTTTGACCTCCTGATGATGAGCACATAGTGCTCGAAACATGTACAGGCATATAATAAACTTATTATAAAACAAGAATCTGTGCATTAAGTTGGCTAATTACAAAGATTATACTGAGATGCACGGTCAGCAAAACATCCAAAAACTAAAATAAAATAGGAAATTGGAAAAAATTTTACACAACAAATGGTATATAAAAATTAATTTAAAAATGCATAAATTGTACAAAACAATGGCAGATATAATCCTTCAGACAGATCAGATATTCAGATGATTAACAGAAAACAAATAAGGCACTATTTAAACCAGTCAATTGCTTTTCCTCAAATTAGTAGCAATATACGCAAGAGACCATTTAAGTGGGAGTAGAAATGAATATTACAGGCAGAAGGAAGTGGAAGAACTCTGGACCTAATCTGTAAAACATGATGATAATGACGATGATGAGGATGACAACAATGATGGTGAAGACAATGGCAACACTGGAAATGGATGTAAGGTAGTGAAATGTGTGGAACGGGTACATGACCATGGCCAGCTACAGTTGTTGGGTTTGTTATTTGTGATGGTGAAATTTTGGGTCATTACAACAGTCAGAATATCAGTAAGCAATGTGCAAATAATGGATGAAATTTAACAAAGGATTAGATGACATATTACATAAAATAAAATATGATAAAAAAATCTGAAGTTGGAAGAATGGTGAATGGATGAATGCTTGTGTACAGCTCAAGAAGAGCCCAATCTTTTTTCTGAAAACTTACAAATGTTACAGAATACCACATGTACAGCATGTACAGTTATATCTCTTCATGTCATCTACAGTGGAACCCAAAGTCCTGCCATGATTCCAGCATGATGCTGGTTATAAATGAACAGATGTTCTAAACACAAAACTGCAGGCATTATGAGGTATGCCTAGACTTACACAGACACTGAAGAGGAATAATTGTGGATGAAGGAAAAGCTGTTACATAAGTAAACAATGCCTGTAATTAAAAAAACGATGTAACACAGAAACAGCAAATTCCTATATTCATCGTTATATGCAATGGAGTGAAAATGTAAACAGGAGCTGAGTGCCATGTTAATAAAACAATATAAAGCTAAATATTTTTGACCATGAACATTAATTAACATAAATCGGAGAGTTGTCAATGAAGTTTCAAAATTTACCTCCAGTCTCATATATCACTAATGTTTCATGAAATTAATTTCCGCCAAACAAAGTCTACAATGTGCATGACAAAATCTTACACACAGTCCACTTGAAAGATGTTTTATAAACAGATCTGACAAAACAACAGCAATTTCATTTCACTTTAAACAAATTAGACTTCCTTCAAGGCCACATGTAATTTTTAAAAATATAGGTATCATCTATAAATCCAAATTGAGATTCTTAGGCATTTTTATCACAGAAAACATACAATGGGAGGCCCAAGTACAATCATTAAGTTCAAAAGTGAGTAAAATATCTTACATTATTAAATCACTGAAAGAAATTATGAGCCCTTATACGATTTGGAGTATTCTATTATACGAATTTTCAGTCATGTCTGAGGTGTGTAATTTTATGGGGTGGAGATGATAATGAGAGTGAAAACATACTTGAATTGCAAAAAAAGTCATTAAAATAATTAGTGGGGTTAATAATACATCGTGTAGACAGATATTTATGAATTACAAAATATTCATGGTGGTTTCATTATATATACTCAAAATGATACGTTGCATTAAAAAGGACAAAGACTCATTGGCACAAAATGTTCATAGTAATAATTATAACAAACAAAAAACCTGGATTTTCATAAACAATTCTGTAATACAGTCCTCTTCAGGGAAAGCATGGTAAATATGGGAATCAGACTGTACAACAAGGTGCCAGTTCATATGAAGAACTGTGCAACTTGAAATCTTTTAAAAGAGAATTAAAATCCTTTCTGTTGCATCATCCCTTTTATTCAGTGGATGAATTTACATCATCCTGATCTTACGTGGATTGTAAAAGTATAAGATTTTTATCATAGGTCATCCTTAGACTTGTAATTAATGTTGATATTACGGCAGTATATTATGTTGTAATGTATTTTATTTATGTATTGTGAGTTTTTAGAGTCTATGAATTATGGATCATAAAATAAGATTTTTAGGGTCTTATATGGCCTGTAAACCAAGTCTGACATGTACAATGTCACACACGTGACAATGTGGATTGAATAAATTGAATTAATTGAATCTAAATACTTGAAACTGCCAATGCAGGATGAAAAGATTTTCACCTCTATGAGGGGTGTCTTGGTATGTTCCTTGGTGCTTCCAGCACGTAAACGTGTGGACTGTCGTCTGAATGGGACAAAGTCTACAATTCCATTGGCGCTTCCATTTTCTTGCTGATGTATCTTTCCATCCCCAACTCCTATACCAGAAAATGTGCACATATTTTATACCTGTATAGGGTATATAATTATTAGCAGGTGAAAATAATTTACCAAGTAATAAAAGAAATTCCTCCATACCTGCAGAATTTAATCAGGATTATAACCCTTATAAGATCAACCCTGAAGATACTCATGTCTATATAGCATATCCATTGAGGCAGTCCTGAATGCATGTTTTTCCAGTCTGATGTATCCGAAGCGTCACAGAGACACGGGATACACCCATGTGGCATGTTTTTTGAAACCCAAAATTTTGTTACTTTTTTCAAGACTATTATGTACAGAGAGAAGGCACGTAAATTGATGAGACAGTAAAGCTTTACTCCAGGAAAAGTAGACAGAATAACGAGGAGAAAGTCAATTTCCGGAATACTGACAAAAAACAGTCTGGTGTGAATTGTATGTCAGTGCTTGAAAATTGTAGAGCAAATGGTTTATTAATCCCAAAATCCTGACCTATTTCCACCCACCTCCTGTTGGCATATTTTATTTTAATCAACTGAGCAGGGTGTTGGATATTAAGGAAAAACGTAACCCTGCTCAATTCTGTGTAAAAAAATAAATTGCCAGTTAGCAGTAATGCCTGTCTTTGGGCAGAGATGTGAATGAAATTTAGAACTTGTAAAAACTAAACGTTTTCACTAAAAAAAAAAAAAAAATTGGATCCTGTGTTCAACAACCGGTTCTTAGACAAGTCAATGATGCTTCTACTGCAAAGGATCTGTAGTATCAGATGAGACTAGACTATTAACAGAGATGCTGCATCATTAAGAACTTTATATGAGATGGACACAGCTAAAGTGATGTTCTATCTCAACTTTCACCTCAAAACCGAAAATTATTTCCATCCAAAAGAAAAACACCATTCAGGACAGATGGTAACTGAGGTCAATTTCAAACAAAATCTATCCTGAATACAAGCCTAGGAAATAAACGGTGAGCTAACACATATGATCGCATTTTTTTAGCAGCCATAGACATTGGAAATGATTCAACAAGCATGTGACAGAAAATCTCATCCCTATAACTCTCCTCACGTGACGTTATTATGCCTCCAATTGAGCCCCATCATTTTTTATGACCTTGTATGTACTCAAGGGTCAACAAATAAATAAATAAATAAATATATATATATATATATATAAAATATAGCATATATACTACAATGCAAGACAACTCTTATCTTAGATGACACCCCAGATAAAATATGACTGCCAAGGGAAAATCTATTAATTCAAATCTAAGATGACCCCCAATAATAAAATATCTGCTAAGAAGAAATATTTTACTATATCATAAACTTAATACACAAAGCATGCCAGAATCTATCTATCTTTACCAATCAGTGTCACTGTCACTATCTTCACAGTAACCGCCTTCATGTTCCTCACACTCATTCCTCACATCCCCATCCTCTTCACTGCAATTCCACATCTCATCATCAGTCTCATCCACTACATTGGACCTTTACAGTCACTTTTGGTGAGATGTGCTGCCATGCCGTTATGATCCACACTGTCTAAATACTACATTTATGTTTCTTGGTTTATAAACTTACTTGAACCCATAAAGATTCACAGTTTTCTCCACAGATGGTGTTAGTGGTGTAAAAAATTTAAATACAGTAGAACTCCTCTTATCTGATTTAATTGGGGTGGCAACCTATCCAGATATGCAGAAAATCTGGATAACTGAATTTTTCTTTGCAAATAGGCTACACTGGCAGTCTGAAGTTTGGCTGTTACTATTTACAGCACAGACCTGCATCTAAACCTTTTGATCACATCTGATTGGAACTCCTAGAACCCATAACATTGTCAAATACTTGATCTGTTACCTGGTAATTTCGAGACGAGTTAGTTTTGTAGAATTCTCGACAAATTGACCTGAAGTGCCAAACTGATCAGGATAATTGGCAGTCCCGATAACTAGCGTCCAGATAAGTGGAGTTCTATTGTATATGTGATCTAGATTTTTGTATCATGTCTGTGGTCTGTTCAGTCTGAGTTCACGGCTCTTTTTATGGCTTTTAATTTGTGGATTGTTCCTGGTTTTATTTTTGTGTCTTGTAGTTAATTTTTAAATTTTCAATTGCCATTTTCCTGTTTTTACTCTTGGACTAGATTTGTTCTCAGGTGCAATTCTTGATGACAAGTTACTGTTGCTATGATGCCTGGTGAACGAGAATAACTCAAATCACAGGGTCAACCAGGTTAGGTGCTTCTTAGCCTGATTCAATGGAAACAGACCCAGCTTCCAAAACGTTGTGCTTCTTTAAAAATATTAGATAATGGACAAAGTCCCAAAAAAGAACAGTGTGTCAGTTAACTTCAGTTGTACAGTGTTCTCTATGTTGGATTTCTTTACTCTTGAAGACAGGACCAACTACGACTCTATGCGCAGTAATATCTCAAAAGAGAGCAGATCTTGTATGACAATTTGACGATGTAGGCCTTGGTTTGTCTCCGCATTGTCTGGTTGACAGTGATCTACTTCAGCGCTTCGTACATGAATTTAAGATGATCTTGCATATTTAAGCACTAAATTTAAAGAAAAAAAATCTTTTTGTCTTGCATTTGAGTAAATACCATATGTTACTGCTGTACTTAAAAGTTGGGGGTGAAGGTGTGGCTGAATTAGACAAGGTTTTTTTTATGGTGAATTAAAATTATTAGTACATAACATTAAACATAGTACATTAAAACAGTGAAATCTGGTAATGACAGACAGAAGTATATGCTTACCCTCTGTCATAGTTGGGTCAGCAGTGACTAGAGAATAATAATGACCCTGGAGGGCCAACAGTTCATCATGAGAACCCTGCTCCACCACCTGAAAATTGTTTGCGTGAAATAAAGGAAAACAATTTCCATTACACTGTAAATCTTTTAATTTAAGATCAAATATGATGCAAAGTCACACAAAGTATACACAAGATTTACACAATTTCATACATATGTAAAAGCAGTGATTACACTTGTGATGGTGCATGATTATTAGAAGAGTAAAAGATTTGAAAGCTTCACGAAAGTTCCAGACATAAGCAACTACAGTGACACTGTGGTAAGTACACCACAGCCTGTTCATGCATGTTTCAACATTCATGCTCCCTACATATAACAGCTGAGCTAAGAAGCATAAGAAGACAGTAAAAATTATGAAAGGCAAACAAGTGGTGAAACTTACTTCAGTGCCTGTTAGGCTGATCCTGAATTCTGTTGAGTTAACTTTAAAAAGTGTGTCTGGCTGCCATAATGAAATAACTGAATGGAGATTTAATAATTATGTTCAAGGTGCTCATCAATTGTGGTTTCAATACTGCTGCTGCTTCACCATGAAGCTATAAAAAGGTAAAGTGATCCCGTTACTGGCCCAGTGTGGCCCAGAGGGTGGGTAGAGGTATAGCTCTACTTTTCCATGACCGCGGCACTAGAAGGGGGTGAGTGGTCAGCAGCACACCCCGGCCGCACTTTACCCCCGGGAAAGACCCGGTACCCATTTTACAGGAGGCTGGGTGGGCCCCAGGGCCAGTCTGGACGGGTGGAAAATCTCGTTCCCGCCGGGATTTGATCCCAGACCTTCCAGCCTGTAGTTAGTCACTATACCGAATGAGCTACCTGATCCACACCATGAAGCTATAGTTAGCGTAAATTATTAGGGATTTTCTAAGTAAAAGTACACATTCTTCTTGATTCATGCAGTGTCTCCTAGTAATGTATCAGAAGTGTCTTCTCTGATAGATTTCATTTCAGTAGTTATACTGGTATAACTGCCTGAAAAAAACATACTCATATGGTTTGTAAATGGCATCTAATGTGACATAAGCTAGCATCTCAATGTGTGTGTGTGTGTGTGTGTGTGTGTGTGAGTGTTCATGTGCCCATCTGTAAGTGTATGTGTGTGTGTGTTCATGGATATGTAAGTTTATAATCACATGTGCAAACATGCATGTGCCACCTCCCATGAACACCTACCCACTCAGCCACCCACACAAAAATAAACACACACACATACAAATTCAGCAGAAGGCTCAACTGTGTAAGCATTAAAACTGATGCATAACCAATGTTTCCCAACAGGGTCAATTGGATACCAATAAAATTTCTTGACACAAAATCTTTAACTTATTCCCCATCAACCGCACATGCACAAATACTGAAAGAAGTCACAGGCGCCCTGTGTGTGTGTAATGCAAACTGACATAACTACAGTCTCATCTTTTTACTGGTATTTAAAACTTCATGTTACAGTTAAACTGTACCGAATCTGTGAATGTTCAAGTCTGTAATTATCAAGGTTAGACAGTACTTTTGCTTGGATTGGAAAAAGGAAACAAACTAAGTGAAGAAGGTGGCTGGTGATAACACAGCTCTTTTCCCTCGCTATGCTCTATTACAAGGAACAATGAAAATCAGCATGCTGAACTGGGGCAAAAGTGTTTTATATTTGTATAATAAATGGAACTATTTCCCTGCATGTGTACCGCAAAAATGATAAAACAGTAATTACATAATTTAAGCATAATTTTCATTTCATTTTGTACAATTACTAGAGTATTATTTTACATAAAGTTTACCAGGAAAACTGCCCCCCCCCCACCTTTTTGTAATGGGACATAAAAACACACAAAAAATACTATTATGAGCATTTCATTGTCCTTATCATCATCATCATAATCATAGTCACTACTATTATTATGCTCATCATTATCGTCATCATTACCGTCATCATACTCATCATCATCATCATCATCACCATCACAATTAAAATCGTATTCACATCTCTTGACGTTAACTAGGATTAAAATGAGGAAGGACCCTCTGAATATTAAGTTAGGATTCTAACCAAAATTTGATATAAAAGTCAAAGAAAAGTCTCTCATTATTTGGTAAGGATTCAGTACACTTCCTTCTACAGCACAGTGGTCTCTTGTGCCAGAGCATTCATAGCAAAATCCATGAACAGGGCAACTTTTTAAAAAGTTCTTGGTGCATGTACACAAGAATGCATGCACACATGTACGCATGAATGCACTACAAAGCATGCATGAAGTTATTGTTACAAACATGCCTAAAAATATTTATGGTTCTCAGGGCAATGACTTTTCAGATTAATGTTATCCCAGAGAAGTAATGCTGCGTAATTCGGTGGACAGGTAACAAACTATTTGGTGTCACAATCAAAAGACAGTAATCTTCAAAGTATGGACAGTTTTGTTTAACACATTTTGCCAAGGAAACCGTCTAGTAGTGAGTTCAATCTATTTTTTGGTTTTTAAATCCTTTTGAAACAAACTAGTTAATGTGCAACTAAAAAAGTAAATTACCTAAGCAAGCACATGAATGCTGATCATGAAGCAATCAGGAAGGTTGGAGACCTTGGCCTTCAGGACCTCCTCCTGCAGGATATTGTTGTGTTGGATAAATGAAAAATTTTCAACCAGATAAAGAATTAAATCTACAATCTTGCACTTGTCACACAAATACACTGTTACTCACTTAGTTGAAAATGAAGTGACACTTTGGAAAAATGTGCACACAAGACCAGAGCAAATGGATAAAATAATATGGCAGAACACTTTGACTCTAAAGAGATTTTAAGTCACAAACCACCCCTTATCTGGTTGGTAACAAGGAAGAAACTTAATTATTTTTATTATTTGCAAGACAGGATATGTAATAATAAATGTTCTGAATCATGCACCTGTTACTGTATCTAATACCATAATCCTTCCCAGACTGTACTGTTATGTTCCTGTAAAACATGCATCAGGCAAAGCCATATTTAGTAAATTTAGAAAAAAATTCATTTTTATTATTTGCAAGACAGGATATGTAATAAATGTTCTGAATCAAGCACCTGTTACTGTATCTAATACCATAATCCTTCCCAGACTGTACTGTTACGTTCCTGTAGAACATGCATCAGGCAAAGTCATATTTAGTAAATTTAGAAACATGTACAAGAAGGACAGTTAGAAAGTTCATCATTATATGTTTAGCAAATACAAAACAAGTAGTTCTTAGAAGAGCTCATGATATCCACTTTCCTTGAAAAGCAATTATTTTACTTATAGTTTGTAATGCACATGGTGCACTTGTATTATTCTGTTATACAACACAGTGCTACTGTTACAACAGTCATATGCTTTCCTTATGTCCAAGGTATGTAAATGTCTGCACTATGTGGAGAACCACAATGAAGAAAACATTTTTGAGGAGCAGGTAGTGTAAAACGTTTGTTTTGGGAAAACACGAATTGCCAGACAAGTTATGTTCATGTTAGCATAAAATGTGTACTGTAAGTTACTTCACCCATAAAATATGTACTGTAAGTTACTTCAGCCAGGCAATTCTCAACATCACAGTTATTCATCACTTACCTGGCCACCAGAAATGTATACAATACGATCTGCATTCTTAACAGTAGAGAGGCGATGTGTCACAATGAGAGTTGTGCGTCCTTTGGATGCACGATTCAGAGCTGCCTGAACCTTGGCCTCATTGTGCAGGTCCAATGCTGATGTTGCCTCATCCAGAAGCAGAATATTTGGACGTCGAATTAGGGCCCTGGCTATTGCGATGCGTTGCTTCTGTCCACCAGATAACTGGGTACCCCTCTCACCAACCATTGTGTCATAGCCCTACATGTGTAACAAAAGTATTTAGGCACAATTTACTAATATTCTAATTAAATTAATTATCACAAAAAATTATGTCTGTTAGTCAGCAGGGCACTTTTATTTATTTTTTGGCATTATGATGATGATAATTGATCAGATAAACAACTCCAGGCCTTTGTCCTATGGGGAGACAGAACCTGGTGCTTGTCCGTGCATAGTAGTGAGGATAAAAATCTCATTCCTGGAAAAAGCTGCAAACTTGTCACTCAGCCCACAATGCTTTTGTGACTGAAATCGAAAATACTGTATGAATCCTTCACAATCTGAACCTCCACATGACAACATGGCTATGTGGTCATCACTCTTGTCTTATACAGGGTGTCCCAGGAGGAATGTGCCAGACTTCGGGAGGGTGTTCCTTATGTTAAAGTATACCGATATAACCCAAAACACCTATGTCTAAAGTTGAAGGGTTACAGAGATAATGGCCAGAGAAGTTTGAAAATTTGACAGCTGTTACACACTTATTGATTACCAAATACATATTAAAACTGGCAGGAATATGTGGTTTCTGTAATGTTAATATCTGTACTTAACATCA